>PDWJ01001690.1_pt1 | contig 26096 bp, 36 predicted proteins | sample 1430881 | NCBI WGS metagenome assembly PDWJ01 (sample SAMN01162460, study PRJNA174530) | Oral metagenome, whole genome shotgun sequencing project. | biome: Marine environment; feature: Marine mammal; material: Swab sample of the gingival sulcus; isolation source: swab sample of gingival sulcus...
TTCTTCAGGGGTTTGATCGACTACCACGACCCCATAAAGCGCCAAATGTTCCAAAAAATCTTCTATTTCCATACCGGCAATCTTAGCTGCTTTGACTAAGGTTACAAGACCTTGTTCAAATAAACCAATCGCCATGCTGATATGAACACCATTTTCAATTAAATTTCGGTTAAACGGCACAGATAAAGACATTGGCTGGTTGCGATTAGTTAGTAAAACGTACTCACCACTATCAGCACATTGATTGAGTATGCCCGGGTTTTCTCGCAATGCTCGTACCCCGACTGTTTTCATAATTCACTCCACGATACTTTTTGTATTACCAAATGATAGCACAAAATAAAAATATTAGACAATTGCTCAATTACTATGAGGTGGCCAGCACTGTCCAGAGTAAAATAACGCTATGCAAATCAATAATGGAAGACATCATTTATTCTTTCCTAATGTCCATATGGGTGGGAAGTCCGTAAAAGCCTCCTCTCTTGCATCCTTAATAGCCAAAATAGTTATTTCGTCATGCTCGTTACTGTATTCATAAAGCAGTTTATACTGACGTTTTTTGTTTACCTCTATCCTTGCTTCATGAAATTCTTTACCTAAGAGGGAATAGTTCCCTTTTGGGGGCGCTTCACCTAGTAATTCAATTTCTTCTATGATGATATCCGTGAATTTTAATGCAGCTTCAACACTGATGAAATAACGGATACCATCTGCAAGGCGTTGAAAGTCCAATCTAGCAGTTTTTGATACCTTAACTTTTGGCATCCTTAAATCCGGCTACGTAGTCTTTCATCTCTGCGATGGTTTCTTCTGCGGATAGCAGTGTGCCATTTTCTCGCTCAATTTGAGCCTGACGTGAGCGCTCTTTTAAAAACGCAATTTGTGCCTTCTCTTGTTCGGCAAAGTGTTCTAGCGCTCTTAGCATAATCCAGTGTGGCTTACGATCATGGTATTCGGCAATTTCAAGAATGTCCTGTCTTAGGCTTTCAGGCATTCTAAGCGATGTTGAATAATTACTCATTTTAGCCTCCCAATATAATTTGAGTACGATTTAATACAGTGTACTACTGAGAGGCCAATAAAACAATTATTGCAGGCCTATGACTAGAATCTAATACCAAATAATCCGCCTGAAATTTCGTGGTTGATTAACTTGATATTTGCTCAAATCATGTTTATTTTGCCGGCCAAGGACACCCGCAAAAAAAACTCACAACTGGACAATGCAACATGAACGGTTGTAAGCGGCTTATATAAACGATTGGCAAAGACTGCCGATTGCCCATTAAAAGCCAAATCCTTGTTGCTTTTCTAATGGAAAAGGTAGTACTCCAATAATGACAAAAGGATTAGGTGCACGTTTATTATGACGTTCGTTTACAGTACCTAAAATCAAATGTAAATCTTTTCGTTCTGGTTGAGCAAAATCGTTCCAATATTTCTTTTTAACATCCTCAATAGCGGCTTTTTCGTCGCCATTATGATCTTTAAGGCATCTTCTATATAAGGCGAATATTTCCCAATCCTCAATCATTAATTTTGAGCTAACTCCCATATCATCAATAAAATGATAGGAGAATTTATAGGGTATTTTTTCGACAATTTTGTTGTTATGAGGCTGTTTGTTATTGCTTGGGAATAATGAAAGCTGTTGGTTATCTGCAAGGATTTTTTGAACCTTATCTTTAGGCCATTCTCGAGCATCCTCCTCAACAACAAATTCAATGATTTTTTTCGGTTTGAAAAAAGCCAGTGAACGACTAAACGAGTAAGCTAGTTCAAGCAGCTCACTTTTATTGGTGAATACTTTCTCTGACTTAAACAAATATTGCTTTCTAACGTCCCAACTACCTTTCTTTCCACTTACCAACTTATGTAAATGTTGAATTTTGTCAATGTTAACAATTTTACGACTTTCCGGTCGCTTGTCATTACCTCTTGGAGGGGTGAGTTCTAATTCAATTATCTGAAATTTGCTAAATTGGGCATCATAATCAAGACTTCTAAAGGGAACCGGATAAATACGAACCCATTTCCCGGTTTCGATATCAATACCGGCGGTACAGACTGTTTCATTGTATGTCATTGATAATACCGGGTAGGTTTTTACCAAAATTAAAATTCTTTTTTTTTCTGTCATCTTATAAGTGCTTTTGCTGGATACCGAAATTGTCACATAAATAGTCAGAAATACAATGCCGATGACACTCAGAAGGCTTATGCTCAAAACAAGTCAAAGCAATACGTTTATGCTCGCTAAGTAGTTCTATAATATATTGCAAAGACTGTTTTTTATCACTATTGGACAGTGCCGTTCGATAGTCATTAAATAGATTCTCATAATTTCTATGCACTGAAAGCCCTTTTCGCTTTTCAGAAACAATGCCTAATTCTGGCAAATGAATATACGCTATACCAATTTTAGGTAATATAGTGGATAATGAGTTAATTGAAAATCCCAGTTTCCTACTATAAGGGTTTTTTCTAACGTCACATAGTAGTTTTACATCTGCTTGTAGCAATTTATTAATATACGCTTCAAATGAGATACCTTCATAGCCAACGGTGAATAGTGTTTGTCCCTCATTGCTTGATAATGACTGCTTCAGCTGCCTAATTTTCTGAACCTCTTGATTATCTAATACGCGCTCAGCTATTTCACTATTAATGGCATAAAATGGAAAATTTTTATAAATATAGCCAATGAGATTATCGCCTCGTAGACTGGAAGCGTCGCTGGCTAAGAATTTTTCAATAGGTTTGCCATAATTTTTGACTAATCCCTCTAATTCCGATGTTCTTAATTCTATTTGATTATCATGGATGCTAAGCCATTGTTGTTTTTCTAGCACTTCAATATCTGCTTGTAATTGGAAAGAATAACAGCCAAAACGGTAAGGTAAAAAATCGAAGTAATGGCAGTCACTTTCTTCTTGTGTTAGGAATATGAGTTTCTGTAAATTAGTAACCGTTAGTTTCTTACCAAATAGTAGCAATGCTGCTAAAAGAAAACGCTGCCTATGATAGGTCGGCTGTTTAATGTTTTGTTTCATAGTATATACTCCCGTAATCTAGAATCTAATACCAAATAATCCACCGGATACTTCGTGGTCGTTTAAGTCAACATTCACTTGATATTTGCTTAAATCAAAACCTTCGATATTTTCCTTAAAAGCATCATCTTCGTTGAGGGTGACAATATATTGAAAGCCGTACTCTTCGGCTAACTCAGCACCAATTTGTAAAGCTTGGACTAATTGACGGCCATCGACACCATCGAATAACTCACTGTCATGAATAAGAAAGCCTGGTCCAATTTTTTGCTGGGCACAAATCTGCATGAGCATCATATCAAAGCAGAAAGTCTCCATTTTGGTAATGCCAGCACTACCTTGACCTTGGATTTCAAAACTGATTTTAGGGCCATTCGATGTCGCTTCGAGTTGCATGATACCCGCACTTTCGTAGAGCCTGGATGAACACTCTTGGTAGGCTAAAATAGCGTTGGCAACAAGTTTATTACGTTCACTATAGTCAATTATTAAGCGCTGCTCAATTTGGGCGCGCTCAATCTTTAATGTGTTACTTAACCCTTCAATTTCATTTGCAATTTCATATTGTTTTTTCAATGCGATCACATCGGCTTCCATCTGATTAACATGTGTTTGCAGTTTACTGAACTGATCTAAGGCGCCATGAGATTTTAGTAAAATCATTAATTCTGCAAGCTCAGATTCAGCGTTCTGTGCAGCTGATTGCTTGTTATCGATTTCTTGCTGTAAAGTGAGTTGTTCATCTCTAAGATAGTTTTCTCGGTTTGTAAGAATAGATTGATGGAAAACAGTAACAGCATGGTACTTTTCCTTAATCACACCTGGAATAACAGATTTTGCCTCAAGAAAAACTTTCTCTAGTTGTTCAATCGTTGGTTGTTCCTCAATGGATAGCGTTTCCTCGATTTCAAGAATGCGCGCATTCAACATAACCAAGTCATCAGAGGTGTCGCTGATAAGTCGCTGCAACTCATCAGCTTGTTTTTGCAATTCTCGATACGCTGGCAGTACCTTGAAATTAGCCAACTCTTTTTGAGCAGTCTGAAGTTTATTTGTTTCAAGGATAATTTCCGTTTGTAGCTCCGAAGCTGAACGACCAACATATTGTGAGAGCAAGCCCTCCTTACGGGCTTTTTTGAGCTCTTTAATTGTTTTTTCTTTATCACGAATCGCACTCAGATCCTCTGCAATCCGCCAATCAAGTCCTAACAGGTACATCAATGGAATTTGATAATTACTATCCTGACTAACTGGTTTCAAAGGGCTGGTAAAGGCTCCTGTATTTGCGCGACGGACAAAGTAGTTAAGGAGCTGGCGAAATGTCGGTTTAGCTTGCTCAGTTGGAATATTGAACCACTGTTGCCTTAACCATAGGGCTAAGTCCTTAGGAGCCAGTTCTACTTCAGCCATCAAATCGCTTTTAGCAAACAATTCTTCTTGCGCTAACGCCGGTGCCTTAACAAAATTGCTATACAGTTTTTTGTCGCCCTGACTTCTCTTGATATAACCATCGACTGAATCGATTGAAAGCGTCATTTTAAAGGAACGCTCCTGCAAAGCTGTTTTCTTCAACAAAGATGGCTCGTTGCCTGCCAAAAGAAAATGTACAATCTCAATTATGCTGGATTTACCTGCTCGATTACGCGTTTGTTTGCTAGATGATGCTTCGGCTTTCTTAGCAATAATGACGTTAAGACCCTGATGGAATTTCAGTGTCTTAAATGTAGGCAAGTCAGAATCAATTTGTCGAATCATCTCACACCTCGGCGTTGAATTTTGCCCTCAATAAAATCAATATACCCAAGCATAAACAATAAATCTAAACCGAGTATAAACTCATGGTAGTACAGAGGATATGAACGACTAAACTCGTGTTTGGCGGTCAACCAAAGCTGTGAAATCGTCATCTGCTCTTTTATTAACCCAAATAAAAATGTACTTGTTGTGAATAATGCGCGTTCAGGTGAAATATGTTTACTGGGCAAAATCATAATTAACCTCTTGGTGGCTCAAAAATATCACATTTTTCAAAAAAATGAGTAATTAGTGCATCAATGGCCTGGCGCTTTTTAGGTGGGAAAAACTGACCTTTAGCCAACCACTGCTCAAAAGCAAAAAAAATAGCATTGGCATCTAATTGTTGTGATTTTAGATGCTGGTAATGCTCACTGAAAGCAGTCTTGGCACGTTCGCCTAACTCAGCATCAGAACAAACTTCAAGGTAGCGCTCAATTTTATTAACCTTGGGAAGTGAGTTTTTGATAATATTAATAGTCGCTTGATCAAAGAGATTAGCCGCAATTTTATCTCCCGTAATCGGAGAGATATCTGCCAACATCTCGGTTTCATAGTGGGTAAGATGCTGAAAAAGTGGCTCAAGTTCCTCAAAGCCAAAGGTGGTTTGATTTGAAGGCATCGGCCCGAACCAATCAGATAACGAATTATCGTCAAGCTGGTCAAAAAGTTGTATAACTTCATTTCTTAACCAGATGATAATATTTTTAGAGGATTTTTCCTTTAACTGTAAAACAAGCTTTAGTACCTCTGGAGGCAAGCCGTCATCAAAGTGATGTTTGTAAACAAAAACCCATGTATCAAAATGATCATCCCAATGTTTAACGGCACCTTCAAAGTCGTCCTTCATCTTATTGAGCAATTTACTTTGGATAGGGCGAGCAGGCCCATAGACTTGAAATAACGTTCTCTCACTACGCAAGTAACCGTCACATTTTTGATCGCCTTGATTACCAGATGGTATTACGTTGACAAAATCCTCATGGTGGATACTTTTCATGACGCGCTGAAAAAAGTGTTCAAAATCGGATCCAAAGGCCTCAAGCAAGGTGTTTTTTAAGTGTAGCTGATAATATGCTCTCGAAATATCGTCCATTTAAACCACCTCTAAATGTTGTTCACAGTTCCCACAAACCAAATTCAGGCTGGGCTTGCCCCAAGCCTTATCACCGCACTCCGGGCATTGGAATGTTGCCTTTTGCTTTTTGGCACGCACCGCTTCTTGTTCCTGTAGAGCCTCTTCGTCTAGTGAAAACTGTTCACTCAGTGGCTGAAAGAGTGAAGCCGTATTATCATCACTCGCGATTTCTTCAGTAATGCTGTCGGCTAATTGCCCGATGCTGACATCGGACAATCGGATCTGTGCACTTTCTTGGGGAGCATGAATTCTATCGACAAAAGGCAGCTGGTAACCGGTGTTGGCAAAGTCTACGCAGGCACGATAAAATTTGCCATCAGCAATCGTGTAGTCACTCATTTTTTGCCCGGTGCGCTTACCACCGGGTGCACCGGTATCGCTGGGCATCAAGCCGATGCTTTCCATTTGATCGGCCCACTCCTTATTGTGATAACCACTACGGCTGGGTTTACCGAATTCATGCTGCCAAAGATGGCACATCTCATGAACAATGGTCTGAAAGATTTCCAGCGGATTGTGCGAAACAAAATAATAAGGGTTTAAAGCTATCTCATGCTCGGTGCCGTTTTTACCCTCCCAGCGATCACTACTGAAATATCCCATCACTTTTTTCTCTCTCTGAAAGGTCAACAAGCACTGAGGCAGTTTGTTATTAAATAAGGATTGATTAAAATGATCAAAGGCAGCCTGAACAAAGCCATACATATCAAAAGTGGGCTTGTCAGATTGCGCTAAGCCCAATTTATCTAGGGTTCCTCCCTGGCGTATGTTAGTGGTTGTTCGCTTTTGAGCTGCCATAATACTCTTAAATTTGTATCGTACGAAACAAATTATAACACAATAATTGTTTCGTACGATACAAAAAGATGTGAATCTGACTAAATGGTAATTGCGCAGGGTTTACGCGCGAGGGTGATGCTTTTGGTGAAGTGCCTTTAAATGCGCTTTATCCAAGTAAGTATAAAGCTGCGTAGTACTTATTTGAGCATGCCCCAGCAACTGCTGAATGACGCGCAAATTAGCACCGTTATAGAGCATATGGGTAGCAAAGGCATGACGCAACGAATGCGTTGACAGCCGCGAATCAAGTTTGGCTTTTCGGGCAGCTCTTTTGACAATTTTCCATACGGTAACTCGGCTCAAAGGAGTGTTATTTTGTTGATTAGTCACGAAAACATAAGGGTTATTCGCTTTGCCTTTAATGATAAGGGGACGATATTGTAAATAACGTTCCAGCCACTCAACCGCAAGCTCATTAAGCGGTATAAGTCTCTCTGTTGAGTTTTTACCAAAAACTTTAAGTGTACGGTTAATCAGGTCAACATCCAATAGCTTTAAATGGCACAACTCAGAACAACGCATGCCGGTTGCATAAAGCATTAACACAATAGTTTGATTTCTAATGCCAATAGGCGTAGAGGTGTCGATCATTTTAATTAAAATTACCATTTCTTCAATGGAATAATGCCGTTGCTGGCAAGGTAAGCGTTTTGGTTGTTTAATGCCTTTTGCCGGATTGGTTTTTAAAATGCCATTGTAGATTAAAAATTGGTAGTAGCGCTTTATCACACAAAGATAGTGTTGCTTTTGCCCGGGGCTAAAAGGAAGTTCATCAATATAATTTTTGATCACTTCCGTACCAATACTTTGAATATCAATACCACCGGCGACACACCATGCATTGAATTTATGGATAGTTCGATGGTATTTAGTGCAGGTGTTATTTGATAATCCAGCTATTTTTGATAAATAAACTTCGTAGGCATCAAACATCATAATCCACATCCTTTTGAGTTGAACTATTTCATTCTAGCACTAAGGAGATTTTATGATAAGCACAATCCAAGAAAAATATATCAATATTATCAATGAAGAAGATATTGTTCAGCGCAATAAAAAAGTAAAAATACGACTGATAAAGGACTATTTAGGTTTCCTGCAAACTAACAGAATTGCCCTGCACAAATCAACAATTAAAGATATCAATGACTATCTGGTTACCTTAAGTCACTTGGGTTCCGGCACTTATAACCAACGCGTATTTATTATCCGCCATTTTTATCAATGGCTATATCACTGCGGAGTTGTATACACAGATTGGGGGGAGCACTTGTTGTGCAAAAAAGAAGCTAAACTGCTTCCTCGCAATATACCCTTACACTTAATGAAGCTACTTTGTACGCCAACCGAAAATGAGTTAGAGCGGCTAAAAACGTCAGTAATCGCACAACGCGATCAGGCTATTGTTGAGTTTTTGTTCTCGACAGGGGTGCGTAGTGCTGAACTGCAAAAGGCAAAAATAGGCCATTTATCATCTGATTATTCGGAATGCTTTATCGCATCGGTAAAAAGCGGCGTACCTCGTTATGTTTATCTGGGAAGGCCTGCCCGGAAAGCTTTGCGCAAGTATTTGCTATCCAGAGGTATTGATTTACAGAATCAATCAGCAATGAAAAAAGCTGACTTTGAGCAATATTTATTTATGAGTCAAAAGGGTAATGGCATGTCGTATACATCATTAAAAGAAGCTGTACGAAAGTTAGCTTTATCGCGAATAGGGATGGCCATTACGCCACATATGTTTCGACATACTTTTGCGACTGAAATGTTACGCGCAACAGGTAATGTTAGAGCACTACAGCTTATGCTGGGACACCGCAATATCAACAGCACTATGTGTTACTGTCACCTTGATGTTTTTGACAGAAAACAAACTATCTCAGAATATCACCCGATGAGCAAAGCAAGTGATAGATTTGACAAATAAGCAATAAAAGCGGTAAAATGGTCAGTGCAATAGTCCACAGGACTTAAAGCAAGCGCTGGCCAACTCATCTGTAATGCCAGCATCGCCTTTTGGCGTGATGACCGCCGGATGATCGTCCGGATTCTTTATTTAATCGGCAATCGCCGAATACCCGTTGGGGATATAGCATTCCCAGCAGGGTTATCGTGTTATATCCCCTTTTTTCATTAAAAAAATATGAGGATATTACAATGACTAACGTTACTAACCCACAAGAAGCTACTACTAATAATGACTACTTCAACGGTGTTTTATACACTCGTGTACGTATCAATGAGATCAAGCTCATTCAGCCAAAAAGCAAGAAAGCCAAACAGTATTGTGCAATAAACGCAACAATATTGGGGACAGACGCTGAAAATAAAAAAACCTATACCAACATCGACTTGGTTGTGAAAGGTCAAGCCAACAAAAAACTTCTTTGGAAGTTCAATGAACAATGGCCAGCCAACCGATACGAAAGAGATGATGTTCAATGGCTTGCTGATGTAAATATCGGCTCTATTGGGCATTGTGGTTTTGAGAAGCGAAACGGTGATGCCGGGGCGACTTTAAAAGGTCGTTTAATTAATATTCGTTCACTGAAAATTGGCAAAGATGTCGTTTTTGGGGAAATGGATTCCGGTGTAACCAACCCGATGTTTGCAAGTCCAGCTTATATTAACCTAGTTGATAATAAGAAAGGTTATGCAAAAGCTTGCCTTCTCGAAGGCAAGATTGGCGAACACGATCACCAAAATATCAATTTATTCTACAACGATATTAACGTGTTTGCTGAGTTGGAGGCTCAAGGCTTGTGCCCTAAAGGGTATAAGCATAGAGAAACCAATGCTAAAATTTTTGCTATTTTGGAGTTGTCTAAAATTGAGGCTATCGGTTATAAAAAAGGAGAAGAATTTCTCTCTTATCTGAGCGGTAAACTTGAAAAAGTTCGCTACCTAAAAGCAAATGATGAGGTAATGACAAAACCACAAAAGTTTGTCGAGGGTTTTTCTAATCCTAATCTAGCTACGGCTTAATCAAAACCACGCAAGTCATTCGACTTGCCAACCCAACAGGGGAAATAACTCCCCTGGGGTTATTTCTCCATTTCAAGCTAAGGAGAAAAACATGAAATCTCTGATAAAAAAGGTGCTGGCGTATTACGTTCGTGCCTTTAGTAGCAAGCAGCGTGAACATTTAGCTAAAGTGTTTCATGCACTTGCTATGATAGCAGTGATACCTTTCATCAAACACATAGTGCTTGATGAGCCAATGGTGCAGGATGTAAAAATGCTGAGTTTATTGGCTTATGGTATAATACTTGAAATATTGGCGGTGATAGCACTCATCGCAGGAGAAGAGAAAAAATGATGCCAATTGACCTGCTGTTCTGGGGGTTGACAGTAATCATACTCACAATAATCATTGTACCTTTGGGTCTTACCTACTGGTATGAAAAAAAGCATAACGATGATTAAACATCAAAATCTCAGTAGCCTCAAGGCTACTGAGAAATTTTAGATAACACCATTTAGCTACTTTGCAAAAAGGTGGCTGATAGTGTTATCTAGCATGGACTCGCCGTGGGTTGCCACACACCAGGGGCGTATTAAATTTCTGGTCATTGGGCATAGCCCGTAGTAGTCGCTGTATTTGAGTGATCTCTTATACAGCTAACTAAAGTTAATCAACAAAGTTAGCTTTAGTTAGCTGTATAGGCTACCGAAGTGTAGGCGTACCTTAAACGCACAGAGCCGGTTTTAAAACTCGTCCGTAAACCGGTATCGCTGGAAACAGCGTGACGACTTCTAACCCAAGTAACCTGAGTAATAAGCGGATCGCCATCCGCAGTGTCACTCCGTTAATTGGAACTCTTCATGTACGGAGTGCGGACATTAACTTGTCTGCACTCCCCCTTTCATTCTAACCCCTGTGGGATACTTTCCCGCTGTGGGGGTATCCCTTTTTTCAACTAAGCTGAGGATACTACAATGAAAAAATCAATTCAAAATGATTTCGAGGGCTATTCAGAGTGGCTTGATGAAATTCAACAATCTTTTTTCTTAAATCTTGAGGCCGAGCTTAACGCTATGGCCAAAAATTCGGAGGTGAATAGAAATGCCGACGATAGATTTTGATTTAATTGAAAGATTTTCAAACCAAAAAAGAGAGTTTGTTAACGCTCTTTCAAACAGGGTTTCAAATTATACCCAATATGACCCAAATGGTAAGTTCCAAATAGGCGATAAGATCCTATTTGTCACGGGATATTACAATCATCTATTAGCTAAATCTGAGATCATCGGGTTTGATGAAAATGGTGGCATATATCCCTTATGGGACTGCTATTGGGCTCCTATCTATGATACAGAGATCAGAAACATACGAAAAGTAAACAACTGATCCTGACACCCTGCTGGGAGAACGCTCCCACGGGGTGTTCTCCCATTTTTTTTAACTAAATATGGAGAATAAAATGTCAATAGAATCTATTTTTATCGCTGGGCCAGCGAGTACCTACGACCATCTCACCAGCGGTGGTGCCAATATTAACTTGGTGCTAACGCAAGATGAGTGTTCAGTTGCCTTAAAGGCTTATGACTATGGCGTTGAACAATTAAGTGCTGAAGAAGCACAACTGCTAGACGCTGTTATTAGCAAGCTAAAAGATAAAATCCATCCTTAGCGATCTTATTTTATCTGCACCCGTTGGGGGAAGCCCCTCCAAGGGGACTTTCTCCAATTTTTTAACCTAAAAATGGAGATAGTAAATGTCTGAAGAAATCTATTATATTATTGGCAAGGCCATCGACGGCATTTCGCTAAATGGCAGCGAATGGCTGCTAGACGAAAATGGGCAGCTGATGCTGTTCAAAGGCAAGTCGTCAGCTAAAGCCTATCTAAAAAATAAGATAAAAGCCGATGGCAATGCTATCAGCGACAGTGAAATCGAAGAGGAATTTTTCTTTGAAATAGCTGAACCTGAAGAAATTGTCAAAGGTGTAATAATCAAGGTCTAAAGACCAATTAACCCAACGTGGGAGAATACTCCCACGGGGGTATTCTCCTATTTTTAACTTAAATATGGAGAAATACTATGTCAATAACTACCACAACAACAGTTCGGGCAACGCTTGAACTGATTTTCAGAAAAGGCGCCTACGGCCTATTTCCCGTAGGTACGCTGCGAACCAACATCGGTACATTTGCCTGTCGTGATGAATGGCTTGAGGCACTCGATGCCGGAAGCTATGAAGGTGAGTTTGATCTTGAAGAAGTCAAACTGTGTTCATATACGACAAAGAAATATGTGCCTGAAGTTCGCTGTTACAACAGAGTATTCGTCGATAGCTATCGTTTCGACAATATGTCGGATGACGTTGAGCCAGGGGAGTTTGATTAATGTATCTCTTTGATACCAATGTTATCTCTGAACTTCGTAAAGTGCGTAGTGGTAAAGCTGACGCCAATGTGATTCAATGGGTAACGGATAAGGATCCGCAGCAGCTTTACCTGTCTGCCATTTCTATTTTGGAAATTGATATGGGGATACTCATCATTGATAAGCGTGATACTAAGCAAGCCGGTGCACTACGAAAATGGCGTGATGATTATCTTTTCCCCAGTTTTGAGCATCGCATACTTGATCTTACTTTAGCAGTATGTCGTCAGTGCGCCAAACTCCACATACCGAATAAACGCCCCGACAGAGACGCTTTTGTAGCGGCTACTGCATTACACAACAATATGACAGTGGTAACAAGAAATACCAAAGATTTTGCAGATACAGGTGTCGTTCTCATTAATCCTTGGCATGAAACTGGTGCTGTACAATAACTGGTCAATTCAATATCCTTAGTCACCACGTTGGGTTAGGGCATTTACTCAAGTAGTTATCCACAGATTTTGTGTGTAATCCACAAATAAAATAGGACTGGTAGTTGGCGCCAACTATCCAGTCCCTACGAATCAGATCATTAGCTCCAGGCTGGCACACTGCTCTCACACAGTTTTAGACCTAAAGCTAAATATACCGAGAATTATCCGCGTTTTTCACTCGGTGTGCGCGGTTCTTTGCGATAAGCTCGCAATGGGCTGTGTCGTGTCATGATATTTTATAAATATTTTGCTACTGACGCAACTAATTTCAAAAGCACGTGAATCTGTTGCCGTTTCTCTTAATAAAGTATTTATAAATCGGATGCCTTAAATTCTTCCACGCGCGGTAGCGCGGGAGGACGGGTTACGTGGGCTCCCCGATGCTAATCCAACTATATTGGGATTACGCTTGTAACGCAGATAATAACCGGCAACATTACGCGCATATTGATATGTTTCACCCTCGCACTTATAACCAGGCAAAACGTTTACTCCGCTGCACATAGAACGCTGGTTATTGTTATAACTGAATGAGGCTACCGGTACACCATTGACTGTCTTTCTACCACGTGGGTTTTTGCCTTTAAGCGGGTAACCGTTCAAATAACTGTGCGCAACTGCTTCACCCGCATTGTAGCCAGCTGCTATGGTCTGTAAATTGCCTTGACCTTCAAATTTCTTAGCTAAGAATTTGAGATACTTCACACCTGCTTTAACGTTACAAGGCGGATTTTTTCTGTTGGTGCAACCAAAGCGTCTGCCAGCTTGTGGGATTAACTGCATTAAGCCGATTGCTCCCGCCGGGGAGCCCACTGTAGGTCGATACCATGACTCTTGAGAGATGATTGCATGGGTTAAAAAAGGATCAACACCGTATTGTCGTGAAATGCGGTTTATCATTGGCGTAAACTGCTTTTGCCGTCCATAAAAATTAGTCCGTAAACGACTGAAAGGACTTGGTGGTGGGTCAAGCTTTTTGTCGTTGATATACACTGACTCACTACTAACATGCTCAACTTGTTCTTGTGTTTGTATTAGTGGTTCGCCTTGAGTTGACATAGGTTGTCCGCGTAAATCGGTATCGATATCGATTTCAGTGTCTGAATCTTCGCGGCCACACCCCAACAAAATCATCACAAAAGAAAGTAACAATGGTATCAGTTTGTTCATGACAACACAGACTCCATATATCGCTGTACAGCCTTATCAACGAAGATATCCTTGACTTTAAAAGCAGTGATTGCTGCCAGCGCCTCAGGATTATCGCTGTAGCTGTCACGTAAATTATTAAGTGCGTCCATTTTCAGTAACTTGATTTAGCAATGATGCTAATTGCATCCGAAATTTCATAAGTCTTCCGAGATTGTAAATGGTAATTGGCGTGCTGCCACTTCCCTTTATAGTGATATCACCGTATCCTAGTATCCGTCCCATAATCGACTGATTGCTGTCAATATTTTCGACTTTGTTAAGTGGCATACCCTGCATATCAACTGAGATTAAGCCTGCTTTACAAATTAGCCGCTGATCAGTGATGACAATTTCTGTAGTTTGTCGAATGACAAAAATACGCAAAAATGGCAATACAAAAAACACTAAAAACAAACCCGCTAAGATGATATTGCGGTATTGCCCAATTTGGGACACATAGCCCCAAATTTGGTAATGATCGGCAAGCAGTACCAGGGCAAATAAAATGCCTAATCTGATAAAACACCCAAAAAACATCATCCAGTGAAGTTTTCCGGTATAAATTAACTGCTCTCCGGCGGTGAGCTTTTTCGCAAGATAACTCATTTTATCGCTCTTGCCATACCCAACCGCCTTGCAAAATGGATGGATAGTTATGAACACCGTATTGATTCATAAATAGCCGTAAATTGCTTTCCGGCTGCGGTGCGGGGCCTACTAGGAGTCCGCCATATTGCTCGTTAAGGATTTCAGCATCCGATTGTGTTCCATCGATAATCATCACAGGTATGCTATTGGTAATTAGATAATCAGCATATCTGCCCAACCATTCAAGTGATAATGGGGATAAATCAATAAAAGCAATTGAATGAACAGTATCCGGAGACCGATAATGCTCATCGAATGTCTGTGCTCCGCCGTTGAACTGACTGCCTTCATTGCTGAAGTTAGTGCCCGTGCCGGGGCCGGTTCCAGGGCCGGTTCCAGGGCCGGTTCCAGGGCCGGTTCCAGGGCCGGTTCCGGGATCTATGACATTTCCAGGAAAATAAACTATTGTTATCTGGCGCGTCGGCTTAGCCACAACACCATTAACAGTAACTTCTACATCAAGGTAACCAGATACGTTATCATTTTTATTAATATCTTTTCGTACAGAAACTTCCCCATTTCCCGATACACTAAGTAGATCATCGGTATTTAAAGCACGATATTTGACGTTCGCTGACGCAGGTAACTGAGGATCTGTAAAAGCTTTAAGCGAGCCGATTACATCTCCTGATTTGTGTGTGTTAAAGCTTGTCCAGAAGTGAGTAGGTTCATCGTCTTCAATCGGCCCATCAAGTTCTAATTGTAACTGTTTAAGCGTAAATCTAGGTTTACCAAGCAATAACTGTAACGGCTTAGTATGTCGATCAATCATAACAAATTCAATCGGATCCTCCCCCAGTTCATTCGGTAAGTTTAAGTATGTATCTATTTCAAGTGGCATACGCTGATTTGCATCCAAATTACCTGTCTCAAGCCCTAGCGGTGCTACAGCTGCGATATGCCAAGTCGGCACTTGACGGGTAACGTCGGGTTTTAATTGCCAAAATACATCCGCTCGGATGTACTCACAATCAGCACAGTTATCCGTGTAAGTATAATTTTTATCACGATGAAGCTGGCTGGTAATCACCGGTTGTGGGTTAAAACGACATGCAACTCGAGTCAGTCCTTTTGAGGTAAATTGCTGGTTAATATAATTTGCCGGTAAGCGTCCGCTTGTTTCGTCTATGATTAAAAGCTCAGTGCGTTCTTTAACATTACCATTCATTGTTTCTTTAAAGCCGCAATAGTTAATACCGGAATTAATCATTTCAACTTTGCCTATCACCTCATCCTTAAAGGAAATTGATGGAAATGTTACTGATTTAATCCTGCCGACTACCGTATTGGCAGGGATGACATGCTCATTGTCATGTCTGTCACCGCCGCCTGTTGGCACTTTATCCCACTCAACATGCATACCATCACCAGCTGTAGTATTAAGTACAGTTGGTGTGACTTTCATAAAGACATTTAGATACTCAGGCAAGATTTCTTCAAAATCATCGACAAATATTACGCCTTGTGCGAATTTGATACGTTGCAACGTTAATATATTTTTCTGAACTAAAGTTTGTCCTGCTTCAGGTGCACATTCTCCAATGCATGAGGTTAAAGTATATTCCCCCTGGGCATCTTTATAGAGCCTGGTGTAATAATCAACATCAGCGAGTGAGTATGCTGATATTGTTGTCAAAGTGATGACAGTTGCCAATTTTTTAATGTAATTTTTCATATGTATTCTCCTTTTTTACTGTGTCACGTTTTTCGATTGCCAAATAACGCCCGATTCCACAACTGCGGGGTATTTACTGATACTCAATTGCTGTAGAAATAGATTTAAAAATGTAACTGGCTGCGGTGCCGGGCCTATCAATAAGCCGCTATATCGCTGTCCCAGTTTTTTAGCGTCAAGTTCGGTACCGTCAATGATCATGACGGGAATTTTTTGATCAATTAGATATTGCTGATACTTTACAAGCCAGTTTAAAGAAAAGTCTGACATATCAATAAAAGCAATCCGTGTTTCAGCTTGCTCAACCGGTGCTTGATAGCTTTTAAACTGTCCCAGTTCAGCTTCAGCTGCTAGTGCTGCTGAGCAGATTAAAGTCAAAGCAATAAGTGTGTGTTTAATTTTCATTGTAATCTCCTTTGTTATTCCGGGACTTTGGGTGTAATACAAATCGGTTCTGGAAATTTAACAGTGCCGATGTAGATTCCCGATGTGCGCAAGTCGCAGTTATAACGTCGCCAAAATGTCCACGCATATCCTCCTGTCTCGTTAATAGTGATACCTGTGTTACTGACATTTTTATGACATGCTGCATCTCTATGCCCCGGAGTAGTCTCACCGGTAATTGGAAAGAGTTTTCCCCAGCCACCGAAACCATTATTCGATTCATCCGGCTTATAACGCACTCGAGTTGATTGATCTTCAATCATAATATGTGCAGCCCGTGCAACAGTCACTGTTCCCCGCTTAGAGTCCCAGATATGATTGAGCACACCTTCCCGCGGGAACATATGCCCCCAATGCTCTTGCTTGTTAATATAAGGAAATGAAATGTTTTGACCGGCAATATTGATATCATCATCATTAACTGTCGTTCCGATACTATCGCCGGACAGCGGATTGAGTATGTATTGACTGTATTTATAATCTGAAATTGGATATCCCATACGCCATTGAAGTGCATCAAGTCCTGATAAGTAATAAGGCATAAACGGTGTAATGTTGATAGGACAAAATAAGCGTTGACCGTTGCTTGTTCCTTGCTGTTGCCCTATTTGCCCAACTTGATCTCCCAAATTCTGCATAAATGTATTTAATTGTTCATTATTACCAGCTGAGCTTATATTGCCCATGTTGCCACCAAAGTTATTGACCATATTTGGCGTGGTATTCATCGTGCCGCCGTTATAAAAATTAGTAAGCCAATTACTTGTACTTATATTGCCGGTGCCACCGGTACCTGTTTCCTGGCGGATTGAATTTCCAAGCCCGCCGGATTCGTCTTCAAGACATCCGGGGGTCATGCACGGTTCGCGCTCATCTCGCCAGCCAGTCGGTCTGCTTGCCGGTTTTAGACCGTTTTGATTAAATATTTTCATGACGATTGCGGCCGGATGTCCTATAGCTGCCGCTTCTTTAAATGCCACGGATTGGTGTTTACCCCAACCCTTGTGTTTTTCACGGCCACCGCCGACTTCTAGTTGTAGGCTAGTGATTGCCTGCATTATTTGCTGGGTTATAATTGCATATGCATCAGCAAAGTAACTGTCAAAGTCTTCCCACGGCGATTCGCGGATATCATTGTAAGTCATCATTAGCAGATCAGGACTATTGTGACTGACATTCAAAGTCCAGTAAAACTTGCAACCCCAAGGTGTCGGGATACAGTAAAGTGATATTCCATCAACACAATATTCGATGCACTCTGGAACGGAATCTACCGTACGCTCAAACAACCCGGATGTATCCATTTTTGAGACAGTCATCGTTGGCATCTGAGCTTGCGCAAAAGTCACTGCAAAGCTCAGTGCTATCATCGTAATCTTAAGTAATTTTTTCATCTGTGTTTCTCCTTGGTTGTACTGGACATTTGCAACTTTTTCGATTTACCATCTTGCTTTTTATATCTTCTTCAATTTCTTAATTATATTTATTGTCTCAACAATGAAATAACCTAAAAATAAACATCCTAAAATTAAATCTATCTTAGGGGCTATGATTGTAGGCTTAACAAGCATTACGATCCCCATTAATAGAGGGGAGATCCAAGTCAAAACATCAATTATTTTTATCAATAGGCCATGTTTAGACATTACTTTTTTCCTGCGGCTTACCAACGTCATTCCAAATAATAATCATTTCATCATCCTGTTCCCAATTATCAGATTTAAGAACAACTTTTGGCATATTCTTAGTATTCTCTAGCAAATTAGCAGTGGTCTTTGGTGTTACTTTTAGTCCAGTTATATCAACTGGGAAACAGACTATTTTTGTTTTATTCTTAATATCCATCAGTTCTCCTTTGGTTGTGGTTTACCGTTATCGTCCCAAGCAATATGCTTACAACCCTGTTTCCAATTCGAGCATCCCCAAAAAAAACTGCCTTTTTTCTTTTTGGATTCTCGCCGCTGAAGGTAGCCATTTTCACAATCCGGACATGGGTACGTTTTATCAATTTGAACTTGCTTGGTCTCAAACTGAGGCTTTCCGTCGTCATCAAAATAGGTTTGTTTGCAATCAGGGTAGTTGTCGCACCCCCACCAAAACACTCCCTTTTTCTTCGCGGGCCTGCGCTGTAAATGCCCTTTTTTGCACGTTGGGCATGGATAGTCATCGCTCGTTGGTAAAGCTTTACGCTTAACCGGTTTACCGCCTTTGTTCTCAAATTTTGCCGGACAGTCATTATTTTTATAATCAACGTGTCCCCAAAATTGTTTACCTTGCTTAGGTTTGATCAGCCTGATTTCTTGCTGGCAGTCCGGGCATAGGTGGATCTCTTTGGCAACCTGGCTGATTTGTGCAGCACCAAATGCAGAGAGGTTTTTATCTAAGATCTGATCCAATTCGGTAATCACTGCTCGATAATTAGCTTTGCCTTTTTCGAGTTCATCAAGCTGAGTCTCGATGCCGGCCGTGTACTTCAGATTCATAAAATCAAAATACGGTGACAGTGCTTGTGAAACTGCTGTGCCGATCTCGGTTGGATGAAATAGGTTCTTTTTCACAACGACATACTGTCGTCCGAGGATAGTCTCAATAATCGAGGCGTAAGTGGCCGGGCGGCCCACGCCGGAACTCTCCAGTTTTTTAATTAAGCGCGGCGCGGTATAGCGCAGCGGGGGCTTAGTGTCTGACTCGGTTACTTTAGCTGAATTAACCGAAAGTCGCGTGCCAACATCTAACTTCGGCAGCGTTGGCAGCGCGTCATCTTTATCATCAGTGTCTTTACTGGTATCGTTTTCAACGAGTTTTTTGAAGCCAGCAAAAACGAGTTTTTTCGCAGTGGCAGTAAAATAGACCGTCTTATCTGCAACAGAGGAACCGGCCAACAAGTTTTCCGGTTCAGTCTGCTGAAGCACAATCTTGCGAACGGCATACTCCGCCGCTTTCATCTGCGATGCAACCGCCGCTTTCCATATCAGCTGATACAGCTTATTTTGCTTATCATCGCCTGTGTCAGGGTTATAGACATTAACGTCTGTCGGACGTATGGCTTCGTGGGCCTCCTGGGCACCAGCTTTCGTTTTCCACTTATTATGCTTGTCGGGAATATAGTCGCCAAGGTTTCTACTGCGTAATAGCGCCCAGATTGCTTCTACAGCCTCATCAGATAGATTTGGGTTATCAGTACGCATGTACGTGATTAAACCCGCTTCGTAGAGTTTCTGAGCAACTTGCATAGTCTCTTTAGCACCCATCTTCAACACATTGGCAGCAGACTGCTGCAATGTTGAAGTAATCAGTGGCGCAAAGGGTTTTTGAAATTGTCGTTTATCCTCACAAGACACCACAGTAACAAGTGTTGTTTGAGCGATTCTATCGGCCATCGGCTTGCTGGTTTGATACCCAGTCTCCGGGTTAGCAAACGGTACGTTATCCCATTTGGCAGGAAAGCCAACATCTTTGGCAGGAAAGCCAACATCGATAACAACGCCATAGTGCTTTATCGAACTGAAGTTGGCAATTTCGATTTCCCTGTCAACAATTAACTTTAAGGCAACCGATTGCACCCGGCCGGCGCTGAGTCCGCGCTGTCCGAGTTTATTGGATAACGCAGGGGATACTTTATAGCCTTGCAAGCGATCCAACACACGCCGTGCTTGTTGAGCACTAAAAGCTTTTAAGTCAACTTGTCGTGGATTGTTTACTGCTTTGGTAACAGCCGATTTGGTGATTTCGTTAAAAGTAATGCGTTTATAGTTGCCTGGGCCGAGGCATTTAAACAAATGCCAGGCTATGGCCTCACCCTCACGATCCGGATCGGTAGCCAGGTAAATATCGCTGGCTTCCTTGGCTTTGGATTTAAGAAAATTAAGCTGCTTGGCGTTGGTTACTTCGTAATTCGGAAAGTAGTCCGGCGGCTCTACTCCCATTTCATTTTTTGGGAGATCACGGAAATGGCCGTAACTTGCATAGACTTCCCATCCAGGGCCGAGATAGCCTTGGATTTTCGCACATTTAGCCGGTGATTCCACGATGACGAGTTTCATTAGCATTCAATCTCCTCAACATCTTCAACATATCCAGCACAAACATCAAATAAGTTATCAATTTTTTCCCGAGCTTCATCACTGTCTATTGCATCAACTTCAAAAAAATGTATTTTGTCAATTGAGGACTGAATATTTTCTACATATTTTACTTTGAATTTCATAATACTAGCTCCATAGTTTTACTCCTAATTCAATTTTAGATAACTTGTTTCAGCCATTCTTTACCGAGTTTAACTGCTTTATCAATTTGTTCTTGAGTTAGTCTCTTATCTGCCGAAACGAGTTTTCCATTTATATCAATCTCAACAATCATGATTTCTTCTTATTTAAAATCATCGTGAGGTATAACCCATTCGGAATGCCATATAGAAAAAATTATTTTGTCTAATATCCAAGGATGGGTAGTTAACAGCCAATCATCGTATTTTTTGTTTTGTGACTCAATTTTTTTTATTTCTTTTATTAAGTTATTAATTTGCTTAATGCGTTGTTTATTAGTTAATTTTTTTTCTTTACCAATGGGATAAAGCTTATACAACACTGATAATAAAAAAGATAATAATAATATTAAAGCGGTTACTAGAGCTGCTCCTATTAATACTGTTAGTACCGACTCCATTTGACTATTCCCCTTCCACTGTAATTTTTTTGAATAACAAAAAACCCACAACCAGTGCTAAAACTATTATTACAGAGAATAGTCCATTTCCATTGGTTAGCTTGTCGGATTCAGATAAATCATTTAGTTGAAGTAGTTTCATTTCATTACTCATCAAGTGCCTACACTCCTCTTAAAATTAAAAATCAAAGTTCATTGGTGCATTGGTTTGATTTTCTTTTGTCCATTGATCAGTGCAATATTGATTTATTTCATTTGCCGTCACTCCAACTTTAACTTCAATGTTTAAAGCCTGTGTTAGCATTCCTATCATGTGCCACGCTTCAATTAAGTCAGGTACATCTATAACGTCATCTAATTGATAACCATACTTCCGGGCAACAGGACAAAATGCTAAAGGATAAATTTCATCTTTTTCATTAACAATATCAAAAGTAAGAAATTCTTGACTAGCAGAACCAACACGATACCCTCTACTGTAAGCCTTTAAATTTTTTTCACCGATTTCCGCTTTAATTTTTTTGACAATTTTTTTAAGCCAGTCATACACCTCATTATTAGTAAAAGTGAAACCACTGGAAGATAGGAAACAAAGTTGGTTTCCCAAATTTTCTTTAATTTTTCTATACTCTTCCGCGATTAGTGTGATTGCAAGAACGGCCCAAACAAACTGAAATATGTACTCTCTATTTATCAATTCTCCAGTGTCAGTGTAATCAAATACTTCAGCGTGTCCCGCACGTAATTTTTCCGAAATATAATCTAAATCATAATTGTCTGGGAACCAGAAGAGCATATCTTTGTCATGGTTGCTAAAAACAAACGTGCCGACATCGCCTGAAAAGGCCAAATGGTTTGGCCAAGTTGTTATGTAAACTTTATAATAAGAAGACTCCGGATTAGCGAAACACAGCAATCTGGTTGTTCCGTCATCTGTAAGAATATTTAGTTCATGGTTGGCAATATCCTCTTCAAACCTCGCCAGGGTATCTTTCAATTCGGGATATAGCGCAAGAAATCGATCTTTATCTATCATGGTATTTTTCATATCAAAGCCTCAAGTAGTTCGCCCTGGATAGGTATGGGTTTTTGAATTATCCCCTTTAGCAGATCTGCTATAGGGGCAGGGTCAAAGCCATTGCCTAGCATTGTGTATCTTTGCGTTTTTGAAACATAATCTGTGTAGTTATCCGGTAAATTAAAAAGCCGTTCGCATTCGATTGGGTGCAATCTTCTTACACCAAGCGGATAGACTAAAAAGTTATTTTGCTGCCAATGATTACTGGTTATCGTTGGTACTTTACCGTTGTCAAACAATCCCCCTTTATTTTTGCCCCGAGGTTTTCTTAAAATGGCAAAAATGAGTCCTGTTTGTCCGGCTAGATTTCCAGAGCTAGATGAAAGTGTTTGACTTTTTCCGTTCCTGCCCCAAATTCTTTGTCCTTGACCACCTTTACCAAATTGAGCCACACGTATAGGTTTATCGGCCAAGTCGTCAGGTCTTAAGAAATGGAGTTTCTCTTCGGTATTGACGAACAGGTTGGCGTAGTCTTCGGGGTCAATTGCGATTTTGATTCCTTCACCTTTATTGGTCGTCAATGTTTGTGATTTACGCAATACAGAATAAATGCTTCCATTTTGCCCGCGCCCATTGGGATTGCAGTTACCTAACTCTAAAATTCCTTCGTAGGTCTCAAACTCTGTGAAAACGAGTTGCCCTGGTTTCCCATCAAAATATCGGTCAACTTGATTTTGAGTAGTTGCAATTTTGTAATAGTTTTTTAATATTGGTTTTGATTTTTCAACATCAACAAAACCGTCAATAAGAATGTCTTTCAGGTAGATTTTTTTATCATTTTGCGCCTGTAGGTACTCTACATTAGCTGCTCCGGGTATATTTGTCCAAAACAGCCTGGAGCGTTCTTGAGCACCCCAATATTTTGAATTTAGTTCAACGGGGTTAACACCAATTAAGCGGCTTACCTCATACTCAAAATCATTCCCCATATTAGCCACATTCTCTAAGAGCCAATACTTAGGTTTATAGTGTTTTCTGATGTCCAGAATGTCGTGGAGTAATCCCGAACGTTTACCCTCTAACCCCTTACGGTTGCCACAGATACTGAGATCTTGGCAAGGAAAACCTGAGACAAGCAAATCAATCTTAGGTAAGTCCCAGGTCTTCCAATCTCGCAAGTCACCCAGCTGGATGGTATCGGGGTAATTTGCATTGTTAACAATGTTTGCATAGAGATCGATTTCGCTTGAGTAAAAGCGAGTGACCTCTAGACCGGCACGCTCAAGTGCCGGTCTAATCATCCCACATCCGTTACACAAGCTAAGTACGTTCATCCGTAAAAATGTCCCCTATATTTTGTGGTAGTCCACACTCCCTCGTTTAAGTCGGGTTGTGGTTCGTTTCTATAGCCATACCATATTAAACTTAGAAATTTTGACCGTCTGACATATTCACGGGATTACCATCGGTACCGGGAGCATCATCAAATGGGGTTTTTTCTTGCCCAGCAGACTGCGTTGTTTGTTGTTGCGCTGCCGGATCGGTGACCGCCGGATTAACCGCTTTTGGCTTATAGGTAACTTGTTCCAATCGTTCGGTTGTAAGCGCGATGTCATCGACATTGATAAAGGGATTAAGGTATTCAACCTTATTACCTTGGTGATCTTCTTTTACAGCAGGATTGATTGAAGTCCTGCCTATGACCATGACGCCTGCTCCTTTGACGATGAATTTCATCAAACGAGCCATTTTTTTCTCGTTATCTTTAACCCAGATAATGCAGTTATGCCACTGAGTACCTTTTTCAATCCAGTCGTTTTGGGACTGATCAAAGTACGAAAATTGCTCTGCCACGGAAAATGAAATATAGTGACTTTCACCGTTTTTTGATACACCGGTTTCGACATTGCCGATATTGCCTGTTAATGATATTTTTGCCATTGTTATTTCTCCATTTTTCGAATTGATTTTTTCATGTTAGTCTTTAATATTTTTAGATTCAGCGAATTTGGTATCAATTATCTTTTTATCTACTTAAAACCTGTTGAAGATTGGCTTCGACACTAAATGCGTTATTTTTAATGTCATAAAGTGCTTCGAGTATTTTTGGATTTGCCTTGGCCATTGCATTGATTTTTATCCGTTCACTTTCAAATTCGATAAATTTTGCGTAGTAAGGCAACTTAGACAGCTTTTTTACTTCGATTAACAATCGCTGACTATTTTTTGAAGTGCCTTTGTATAATATACAAGCAAGCGGAGAGGCAACTGTTATTGTTTTAAGGGATGTTTTGAAAATCCATCGCAATTGTATAGATGTATTAGGCTGGTGTTTCCCTGCTGCCCAAATGTTGAGTAGTAATTTATCTTTTGGAGAATAAGTAACTGTCCCGAATTCTTTTCGTAGATTTTGCATTCTACGATTTATGAGAATTACGTTATTTTCGTAAAGCTCCATGCTTTCGGCTAAATCTCCCCTTACCCTTATATCCTTTAAAGGAAAGATTAAATCCGTACCCTTAGTCATTGATTTCTCCGTACCCTTGACTGTTGATAAACGCTGGGGCGATTTTTCCGCTAATAATGTCTTCTGATAGGATGCCCATTTTGTATTCAGCCTCACTTAACTCAGCTGTTTTGTTAATGACGGCTTCTCTGCCAACGAAGCTCCAGCTGCTTGCTAACCTAAAAAGCTTTCTTAACGGTGTACCGATTTGTTTTTCAAGCGCGACATATTCCGCGTAGGTCACAAAATGATGGATGCGATAGTTCAACACTGGTCTAAGTATCAAATCATATTTAGCCAGCAGGTCTGAATAGTGGAATCCGTATGTTGAACTAAACAATAATGGAACTTCTGCGGGGTTTCTCGAACAGAAAGGATCGAGTTTAATGGTACTTGAATGCTCAATCAGCTTTTTAGCTTCTTTCTCTGTTTTAGCAAATATCTCTCTAATGTGAGTAATTTGTTTTTCAATTTCGATAAGCGTTGACGCAGCATAGGGGCATCCCATTCTATAGCCTGCTTCAATTTTTTTAAGCTGACTGGCTGCTTCAAGCAATCCTATAATCCGTGGTTTGCGAATACGCTTACCGTTTTTGATTTCAATTGAGGCCTCACGTCCCAAGATGAAGCGGTAGGCATCAACGGTATGTATTGTCGCGGTACCGGTGATATGCCCATAGCTTGGTTTATGGAGTAGCTGTTCCGAAGGTACTGCCGGATTAACTTTTTCTTTGGCTTGTTTCAATGCTGCTTTATTTTTTTTAGCGGCTAGTGCTGATTGTGTTAATTCTTGTTCTTCCTCGGGGCTTTCGGCTAAATCCTTTATTTCTTGTTTTTCTTTAGCGGTCAGCGAGACTTGTATTTCCTTTTCAGCTTGTTTCATTTCGAGGGATTTTCTAGCCTCGTTTATTTTTCTACGCCGAGACGCACGTTTTTGTTCCGGCATTTTTTCCGCAATCTCAGTATTTTGTTCTTGCTTCGGTTTTGTATCAGTCATAACTCTTTTACTCTTTGTTATTAAATAATTATTAGCCAATTAATTCTGTTTACCCGGACTTACACCACTGGTGTAACTTTTCCGCTCATTCGGATTTATACCAGTGGTATAACTATCCGGCTTGCCCGGACTTATAACAGTGTTATAAGTTTCCAGTCCACTCGGATTTACACCAGTGGTATAACTATCCGGCTTGCCCGGACTTATAACAGTGTTATAAGTTTCCAGCTCGCTCGGACTTATAACAGTGTTATAAGTTTCCAGCTCGCTCGGACTTATAACAGTGTTATAAGTTTC
>PDWJ01004208.1_pt1 | contig 26066 bp, 26 predicted proteins | sample 1430881 | NCBI WGS metagenome assembly PDWJ01 (sample SAMN01162460, study PRJNA174530) | Oral metagenome, whole genome shotgun sequencing project. | biome: Marine environment; feature: Marine mammal; material: Swab sample of the gingival sulcus; isolation source: swab sample of gingival sulcus...
GATGCTGAGCACCGGCAGGATGTCGCTGGGCACCGAATTGCCGACCATGGCAAAGCGGGTGGGGTCGATACCCCATCGGTCGAGCACTCGGCGATAGGTGTCGGCATCCTTGGTGGCCACCACTTCGATCTGATCAAAGTGGTGATCGATCCCCGAGGCGCGGATCTTGCGACCCTGATGGAGTAGGTCTCCCTTGGTGATCATCACTACCCGATGGGTTGAGGCCACGCTGGTGAGGGTGTCGATCACCCCATCGAGGAGTTCGACCGGGTGATCGAAGATGCGATAGGCCGAGTTGACCAGATCATCGATCACTGTCGCTGGCACCCGTCCATCGCTGGCTCGCACCGCTGCTTGCACCATCGATAGGGCGAAAGCGGTGACGCCATAGCCGGTCACTGGCACGCTTGCGGTTTCGATCTCGGTGAGCGTCGCCATCGGATCGATCCCCGGCGTTGCGTAGGGCGTGATCAGCTCAACAAAGCGTTGTTCAACAACGGTGAAATAGTCTTCGTTACGCCACAAGGTGTCATCGGCATCAAAACCGATGACATCAAAGCGACTGCCGTGGGTGCGGCGGTTCACCGATGGATGGCGTTGAGATAGTTGTAGACCGTGATTCGGCTGACACCCATCGCGTCAGCAACATCTTCGACTGCTCGGCGCAAGATAAAGGCACCGCGTTGATCGAGGAGACGGACGGCGCGCTGTTTGTCTTCCCGTGACAGTTTGGTCAGGGGAGCGCCCAGCTCGGTTTCAACGCCATCGATGAGACGGTCAAGGGCACCGTGAAGCGGCGGTGGTCGTACTGCTGCCACCGTGGTGCCGTCCCACACCAGAGGGATGTCACTGATATCGGCTTCATCGGCATCGATAACACATGCGCCAACAGCATCGAGGATCGGTTGGATCGCAGTGATGAGAGGATGATCGCTCACAACGCTGCCCCGCCGGCACGGATTTCGATACTGATGCGGTCCGCTCCGTGACGGAGCGCTTCGTTGACCACGGTGGATACCACCTGGGCGGTGTCGTCGTCGGCGACCACACAGGATGTCCCAAACGGTCCAATTTCTACGTTGACGCCGTGCTCGCGTAACACCTTGGCTGGAGCGGTGACGTGACGACCCGGGCTTCCTTCAACGAATGGTTCGATGGTGAATTCAACATGGTTCACCTCCCCAACTGTAGACCCAGTCTTGGGGTGGGGTCATCTCCAACCTGAGGGGGCTGATCGTGGGGCAACCTGATGAATCCCGGTACTGACAAGATCAAGGAAGTGGGCCTACGATCAGCGGTATGCGTCTTGACACCCTCCGCGATGAAGCACTTGCCATCCAACCCGACACGGTCGCACTGCGCCGTTCCCTCCACCAGAATCCCGAGCTCGGCAATCACTTGCCGGTCACTCGGCAGCTGGTCCTCGATGCTCTCGAAGGGTTGCCCTTGGACATCACCCTCCACGAGTCGACCTCGGGTATCGCTGCCTTGCTCACCGGAGGAAGGCCGGGTCCGACGATCTTGTTGCGTGGCGATATGGATGCTCTGCCGTTGCGAGAGGACACCGGGTTGGAGTTCGCGTCAACGATCGAGGGCCGGATGCATGCCTGCGGTCACGACACCCACACCGCCATGTTGGCCGGAGCAGCTCGGGTGCTCTGTGCTCACCAAGACGAAATTCCTGGCCGGGTCTTGTTCATGTTCCAGCCCGGCGAAGAGGGCGAGCATGGAGCTCTGCGCATGTTGGAAGAGGGCCTGCTCGATGTTCCGCCCTATCCCGATGGCAGCCCATCGCCGGTGACCGCCGCATTCGCGATCCATATCATGACCACCCAGCCGACCGGGACGATCATCACTCGCCCGGGCCCCATGATGGCCTCGGCCGACCGGTTTGAGGTCCATGTTCACGGTGCCGGTGGGCACGCCAGCGAACCTTTCCGAGCCGTTGATCCAGTGCCGGTGGCCGCTGAGATCGTGACTGCACTCCAGACCATGATCACCCGGCGGATCAATGTCTTCAATCCAGCGGTTATCACCGTTGGTCGTCTTCACGCCGGCACGACCCATAACATCATCCCAGCGCTGGCCGAGATCGAAGGCACGATCCGCACGGTCAGTGAAGAGACCCGGGCCTATGTCCACACCCAGATCGAACAGGTCGCCACCAAGATCGCCGAGGCCCACGGCACCACCGCCTCGGTCGAGATCGAACGAGGCTATGGGGTCACCATGAATGACCCGACGTTTACTTCCTTTGTGATGGACACCGCCGCTGATGTGCTCGGAGCTGACCATGTGGTCCTCCAGGAAGCGCCGATGATGGGAGCTGAAGACTTTTCGTATGTGGCCAAGGAAGTGCCGGGCACCATGATCTTCTTAGGTTCCACCCCGGAAGGGAAAGACCCCGCGGTCGAGCCGACCAACCACTCCAACCTGGTCATCTTCGATGAGGATGCCTTCCCGTATGGCGTTGAGCTCTATGCCCAGGTGGCCCTGCGCCATCTCGGTGTGACCGCATGAGCGGGTTAGCTCTGGCTCTGCCCGCTCGGTCGATGGGTCGATAGGGTCACCGTCATGCTGGTCTGGATGGACTTGGAGATGACTGGGCTCGATCACACATCGGACGTGATCGTGGAGATCGCCACCATCGTCACCGATGATGAGCTCAATATCGTCGCTGAAGGACCTGACCTGGTGATCCACCAGCCCGATGAGGTGCTCAACGCGATGGATCCCTTTGTGGTGTCGATGCACACCACCTCGGGGTTGTTGGATCAGATTCGAGCATCGACGATCACCCTGGCCGAAGCCGGTGATGCCACCCTGGCGTTCATCCAGGAGCATTGCCCCCAAGAGCGGACTGTGCCCTTGTGTGGGAACTCGATCGGCACCGATCGTCGGTTCTTGGCGAATTACTTGCCCGAGATCGAGAATTATCTGCACTATCGGTCGGTCGATGTGTCGAGCATCAAGGAGCTGGTTCGTCGCTGGTATCCGGCAGTCCTGTCCCATCGGGGCTATAAGCAAGGTGTTCATCGAGCACTCGACGACATTCGTGAGAGCATCACCGAACTCCAGCTCTATCGCGACCTGGTGTTTGCTGGTCCCGATGAGGTGGCCGAACGACTTGCCGCCACCACGGAACCATCCGACGAGGCTGAGGGCGAGACCTGATGCGGGCGGTCGTCATCACCACGCCTGGCGGGCCGGAGGTGATGCGACTGATCGAGGTGCCCGATCCAGCGCCGGGTCCTGAGGAGATCCTGGTTCGAGTGGCCCACACCGCGGTCAATCGGGCCGACATCGTCCAACGCCAGGGCCACTATCCCGATCCGGTTCGCCGCGACCACGACATTCCCGGTCTTGAATATGCCGGCACCGTGGCCGCGGTGGGGGAGCGGGTCACCCGATGGTCGGTCGGTGATCTGGTGATGGGGATCGAAACCGGAGCGTGCTATGCCGAGTTGGTGGTGACCCATGAGCGTCAGGCCCTTCGGATTCCCGACGGTCTTGACCTGGCCGACGCTGCAGCGGTTCCTGAGGTGTTCATCACCGCTTGGGATGCACTGGTGGTGCAGGGCGGGCTGACCAGCGGACGATGGGCCCTGGTCCACGCTGGCGCATCCGGTGTGGGCACCGCAGCGATCCAGATCGCCAAGGCGATCGGGGCTCGGATCGCTGTCACCTGCTCTCGGCCCAAGATGGATGCTTGCCGTCAAGCGGTGCGACCTGGAGGATCGATCGTCCAGGTTGGGGTGATGGGAGGGGCGACCACCTCGGTTCGAGTTGGTGTGCTCCTGGTCAAACGGGTGCGCTGGATCGGGACGACCTTGAGATCACGTCCGATCGAAGACAAGATCGCGCTCAGTCAGCGGTTCACCAGGGAGATCTTGCCCCGATTCGACAGTGGTGAACTCCGACCGGTGATCGACACCCGGTTCCCGATCGCCGATGTCGCTGCCGCCCACCGTCACATCGAATCGAATACCACCATCGGCAAGGTCCTGCTCGATCTCTGAGCGACATCAGATGTCGGTCTCGGCTTAGAGATAGCCCAAACGATTGGCATCAGCGCGTAGTCGGTCTCGGTGATCGGGGTGGGCGATCGCGATCAGGGCGCGCGTGCGTTCGCGGATCGATCGTCCTCGGAGTTCGGCAACTCCCCATTCGGTGACCACCTTGTCGACGATGTTCTTGGGTGTGGTCGCTACCTCGCCAGCAGCCAGTTGTGGGACGATCCGGCTCGCGCCCTGAGAGGTGGTCGAATGGAGGGCGACAAAGCCCTGGCCTCCGCTGGAGTGGATCACGCCGCGAGCAAAGTCGGTTTGGCCGCCCGATGACGAGTGATAGGTCCCGCCGATGGTCTCCGATGCACACTGGCCCAAGAAGTCGACGCTGAGCGTGGCATTGATCGAGACAAAATTGTCGTGACCGGCGATCGTGGCCAAGCTGTTGACCGAGCTGACCGGCCACATCTCAACCTCGTCATTGCCGTCGAGAAAACGGTGAAGTCTCCTGGTCCCCAGGGCGAAGGTAGCCACGATCTTGCCGGGGTTGAGCGTTTTGCGAGCTCCGGTCACCGCTCCCGACTCGATCAGGTCGACCACATTGTCGGACAAGAGCTCGGTATGGATGCCAAGATCACGATGGTCGGTCAAGAGCTCCATGACCGCATTGGGGATCGTTCCCACCCCGGCCTGAAGGGTGGCTCCGTCGGGGATCCGCTCAGCGATATGGACAGCGATGGTCTTGTCGATCTCGTCAGGCTGGCGGGGTGCCACATCGGCGAGGGGACGATCGCTGCGGCACCATCCAGCAAGCTGGCTGAGATGGATCCGGTTCTTGCCGTTGGTGTGGGGCATCTCTCGGGTCGCTTCAACAAAGAAGCGGGCCTGGCCGATGAAGCTGGCGACATAGTCACAGGACACCCCAAGGCTGACATAGCCTTCGGCATCGGGGAGCGACGACGCCACCACCACCAGGGGATCGGTGGCCTGCGACCTCATCACCGCGGCCGAGTCAGAAAAATCGTTGGGGACCAGGTCGATCGTGCCTCGGTGGAAGTAGGGCCGCGACACCGAGGTCAAGAAGTAGGCCACGTGCTGCAAGCTGGTGCCACCACCCAGGTAGGCGCGGTCGTGGAGGGCATACATCTGATGGAGGCGCACAGCGTTGAACCGGTCGCTGTGAGCCTCGATCGCGTCGATCACTGCGGTCGGTTCGCCATTGGCCATGCCGACGATGATGTCGCTGTCATCGTCGAGATGATCGAGGACCGCGGTCGGAGTATCTGGTGAGGTCACCCAATCGACATTACTGAGACCGCCGGATCCGATCGCTACGGTGGCAGGGATGACCGATCTCCCTCGTCTTCGAGCCGATGCTGTGCCGGTGAGGCCAGCGGCAACAGTCATGCTGGTACGCGATGGCGAAGTCGGCCTGGAAGTGTTCATGGTCCAGCGCACCCATCGGGCGGCCTTCGCCCGGAGCACATACGTGTTTCCCGGCGGACAACTTGATGATGCTGATCACGGAACGGTGTTTGAGTCGATCAGTGACCACTGCGATGATGCCAGCGCATCGGCTCGCTTGGGCCTCGACCACGGGGGGTTGGCTTGGCTGGTGGCAGCGATACGAGAGTGCTTCGAAGAAGCGGGGATCCTTCTCGCCCGCCGAGTCAGAGACGATGAGCCGATTCGGTTTGACACCGCCGAGGTGATCGACCAGTTCACGCGGGCCCGTCGCGGCATCCACAACGGTGAGGTGTCCCTGGCTCAGCTGTGTCGCGACCACGAGTTGCGGTTGTTGGTCGATCGCATCCATCTGGTCGATCATTGGGTGACGCCGCTGGGAGAACGACATCGATTCGATACCCGGTTTTTTCTCGCTCTTGCCCCAGCCCACCAGCGCCCGCTTCACGACCACACCGAGACGATCGCTAGCTGTTGGATCCGCCCCGCCGACGCCATAGCCCGATCTCGGAGCGGGAAGATGGCCATGTTTCCGCCCACGATCCGGTCGCTGGAGTTCATCGCGAGCTATGCCACCGTGGCCGATCTGGTCGAAGATGCCAGTCATCTGCCGATCCCGACACCGATCGTTCCCCGACTGATCACCGATGATGAGGGTCGGATCGTCGAGATCAAGAATCCCGGGGACGAGGGCTACGACGAGGTGATCGACCCGGAGTGGGTCATCGGTCATCACCGCTGAGGGGGGAGCCGGTGGCTAGGTCGAGACCGGTCGGGCGGTGTCATCCTCGGCATCGTCGAAGGCAGCATTGACCGAATCGAGCAGACGAGTGGCACATCCGACGGTCGGGTCGTCATCGGCAAGGTCGGTGGCCAGTCGGCGAGCGATCGCCACGAACTCGCCGGCCGCGGGGCTGTCGCTATCGATCACCACCGGACGGCCAGCATCGTTTCCCGCGGCCACCGCCGGTTCGATCGGAATCGATCCCAGGAGGGGAGCATCGATCGCCTCGGCGAGGGCAGCACCACCACCGGAGCCAAAGAGGGCATACGACTCGCCGTGATCACAGGTGAAGGCACTCATGTTCTCGATCACCCCAAGGATTGGCAAGAAGCCTCGCTGGGCCATGTCGGCGGCCCGCTGGGCAACCTTTTGAGCCGCGGTGGCTGGCGTGGTGATGATCACGATTCCGGTTTGGGGCAAGAGACGAGCCAACCTCATCTGAACATCGCCGGTGCCGGGGGGCATATCGATCAAGAGATAGTCGAGCTCACCCCAGGCCACATCGACCAGGAATTGCTCGACCGCCTTGGAGAGCATCGGTCCGCGCCACATCAGGGCGGTCGATTCGTCCACCAAGAACCCGGTTGAGACCACTTCGAGCGTGCCGGTCCCCATCGTGAGTCGGTTGGGAATGATCTTGGGCGAGTCGGAATTCTCAACCCGTTCGGCTTCCATCCGGGTGCTCATTCCTAGCAGACGCGGAATCGAGAACCCCCAGATATCGGCATCGAGGACGCCAACGGTGTAGCCCTCGCCGGCTAGGGCGATCGCAAGATTGGCGGTCACGGAGCTCTTGCCAACCCCGCCTTTGCCGCTGGCCAAGGCGATCACTCGACAGTCAGCAGGGATCGAGGTGGTCGGGGCATCGGACCGAGCATTCCACCGGGCTTGAGCCATGGTGGCCGAGCGTTCGTCGGGGGTCATCTCCCCCCACTGGACGGTGACCCCGCTCACCCCGGGATGGCGTTCCAGCACCCGGGTGACTTCACGCTGAATGACCGATCGTAAGGGACAGCCGCCGATCGTCAATTTGATGGTCACATCGATCGCCCCATCATCGGTGATCGAAATGTCGGGCACCATGCCGAGGGTGACGATGTCGGTACCCAGCTCGGGATCGTCGATCATTCCCAGTGCTGAGAACACCTCGTCCCTGGTCGGTGGTGCACTCGTCGGCATCGGTCCACCTTAGCGATCTGGGAGAACCCCTGCCGGGGTGTACTACGATGGCTCTCTGGCCTGTTCACCAGGTCCGCGTAGTTCTCTAGTGACAAAGGAAACCCCCGGATGATTACCTTGACCGATACGGCCGTGTCAAAGGTCAAACAACTTATGGATGCCGAAGGGGCCGACGAACATGCGCTTCGAGTGGTCGTGCATCCGGGTGGTTGCAAGGGATTCGCCTATGAGATGTACTTCGACAGCTTGATCGGAGACACCGACGCGCGGGCCGACTTTGCTGAGGCGGTCACCGTGGTTGCTGATGAGTCATCAGCCCAACTTCTGGTGGGGGCCACCCTCGACTATGTCGAGGGGAACGAGGGCAGTGGATTTGCGATCACCAATCCCAATGCCACCTCAGGATGTGGATGTGGCCGTAACGGGTCCCACTGATACAGCTCGATGAGTTCGTTGGCCGGTCAGATTGGCATCGGTTGTGTGTAGGAATGATGACGCGAGTTGTTGGTTGGGGTGCTGACTTGAGATCGTGGTGCCAATGAGCTCTGAACGACCGCGTCGACTGGGATATCGGCACCGGATCATTGGATTGGGTGCCGTGATCGCGGTCGTCCTCTATGTCATTGGGGGGTTCTTCTATCTGCGCGGTGTCGAACACGATCTTGAAAACCGGGTGCCTCAGGCGATCGCTGAGGGCGGATACGGCGAGGTCGAGGCATCGTTCTCCGGTCAAGATGGTCGCGTGATCTGTGAGACCCCACTCGACGATCCAGTGGCCGCCGAAGAGGTTGCTGCTTCGGTGTGGGGTGTTCATCAGGTCGAACTTGATCCGAGCTGTCGGGTGAGGACCGAGACCACCCCGGTCGCCACATCGGTGGTTGATCCCGACGATTCATTTGAGTCCGTCGTTGATGTGCTCGACTCGAATCCCCAGTTTGAGCTCGTGGCCCGCTTGGCCAAAGATGGCGGACTCGACGACTTGATCGGCGCTGATGCTGAGGGCCCGGTCACCCTCTTTGCTCCAACTGTCGCCGCCTTCGACAGTCTCCCCGCGGAAGCGTTGGCTCGTCTTGATGCCGACCCCTCACTGATTCGTCGGATTCTTGAACACCATATGGTCGAGGGTCAGCTCAGGTCGGCCGATCTGGCCGATGGGCCCTTGGACGCCCTCGATGGAAGCACTCATACCGTGGCGACCGGCCCTCCGGTCATGATCGACGCGGCGACGGTCACCGAAGCCGACCTGGTGGCCCAGAATGGCGTGGTCCACGCCATCGATCGGGTCCTTCTTCCTGATGACATCGATCTCACCACACCGGTGCAGCGAGAGACCACGACCACCGCGGCGGCCACCACCCCGCCGACCACCACTCCGCCGACCACCGACAACGCGGCCGAACAAGCAGCCGAACAAGCGGTCGAAGTCGAGGCCGCGCTCAATGGCTATGTGGCTGCCAATCCGATCCTGTTTAGCAATGGGTCGGACACCCTCGATCCAGCATCTGGGTCGGTGCTTGACGAGATCGCTCGTCAGCTCGGTGAACTGGAGGCGATGACCATCGTCGTCCATGGCCATACCGATAGCTATGGCAATGACGACAACAATCTTGCACTCAGCCAGCAGCGTGCCGACGCGGTCAAAGATGCCCTGATCGAACGGGGTGTCAACGACGAGTCGCTGACCGCGGTCGGTCACGGAGAGTCGGAACCCATCATCGTTGACGGGGATGAGGATCATGCTGCTAGTCGTCGGGTCGTGTTTGAGATCACCGCATCCTGATCGGTGTGCTCTCGCTTGAGAAAGGGAAGAATCCAATGCCGTACACCTTGGCCAAAGGACTCTTTTGGTTTGTACTTGCTGTCTTGTTGGGGGTGGTGATCGGATGGTTGCTTCATCAGCTTGTCGCCCGGCGCGAGGCCCGTCGGTGTCGAGTGATCCAGGCCGAGATGAACAAGTGTCGAGCTCGGGTCCGCGAACTCGAATCGATCGTTGATGAACGGGATCGCCTGGCAGCTCAAAAGGAGGCCTTGACCTCGGAGCGGGATCGTCTCTTGGCCCGTCTCGGTCAGACACCGCCAGCGACGTCACCGACTCCTGAGATCGCTGAACCAGTTGACGATGAGTCCCAAGATGCTGTCGAGCCGGTGGAGGAGTCAGAGGATGTTGAGCCGGTGGCCACCGATGACCAGGTTGCGGCGTCGGGTGACGACAGTGGTGACGATGAGCCGGAATCGTCCACAGCTCAGCCTGCTGAGGATGATCAACCGGTCATTGACCTGTCCGCTGCCGCTGAGATCCTTGGTCGTCCGGTCCGCGCTGATGATCTGACGGTTGTCGAAGGGATCGGTCCCAAGATCGCCGAGTTGTGTCATGGGATCGGGATTCATACCTGGGCTGATCTGGGATCGACCGAGGTGTCCTTGCTGAAGACCATGCTGGTCGATGCTGGTCCACGGTTCCGTCCCCACGATCCGGGTACCTGGCCCGATCAGGCCAAGCTGCTCGCTGCCGGTCAATGGAAAGACTTTGTCCGGCTGACCGACTCGCTGCGCGGCGGCCGCTAGTCACGCGTCGGCCGCTACGGTCACCGAGTATGACGACACCTCTTGGTCCCTACAGCTCAGTAGCTCACGCTGGAGTCTTTGTTTTTACCTCTGGTCAGATCGGGATGCTTGATGGCGCTTTGGTCCCCGGTGGCGTGGCCGCCCAAACCCGTCAGGCGATCAGCAATCTGAGCGCCGCGCTGGCGGCGCATGGCGTCGGCCTTGATGCGGTGGTCAAGACCACCTGTTTCTTGGCGGACATGGATTCGTTCTCCACCTTCAATACCGCCTATGCCGAGGGGTTTGGCGAGAGTCGTCCGGCCCGGTCAACGGTGGCAGTGAAGGAACTGCCCGCCGGCGCGCTGGTCGAAATCGAGGCCATCGCCTATCAAGAGCGCTAGACGATCTCGGTGATCCGGCTGGAGCCGTTTCATCTTGAGGCGCGAATCGAAGAGCCCCGTCGTCGCGCAGTAGCCTGGTCTCATGCTTGGTGCCATTGCGATCGTGATCGTGCTTTTTGCGTTTGCTGCATCGGTTCCTGCACTCGCTGGAGCGTTGGCTGCAGCGATCGGCACCCTGCTCCAGCGCGATGGCGAACGTCGGTTTGCCGACAGCGAGCTCTTAGCTCTCGACGATTGACCTGTCGCTGAGGTCGGCCCGGTGCTGACCGCGACCTCATAGTCGCATCCTGAAGTGGGGGATGTCACTCCGAAGCACCTGGGAGCGGCTACCGTCGTGGCGTGAACGACCTGGTGATCTATAACGCACGGACCGTCGCTACCTGTGATTCGCAACGTCGCGAACTCGATGGGGGATGGGTAGCGATCAAGGATGGACTGATCGACAGTGTGGGATCAGGTGATCCGCCTCCAGCAGCGGAACGGATTGATGCTGGTGGATGCTTGGTGACCCCCGGCCTGATCAATACCCACCACCATCTCTACCAAAACCTGACTCGGGCCTATCCGCCGATGACCGACAAGCCCCTCTTCGGATGGCTCCAGTCGCTCTATCCGCTCTGGGCAGCGCTCGATACCGAGTCGATCTATGTGTCCACCTGGATCGGTCTCGCCGAGTTGGCGCTGTCGGGATGCACGACCTCAACCGATCATCTCTATGTTCATCCCCACGGTGCCGGCGACTTGCTCACCGCTGAAATCGATGCTGCCCGCGACTTCGGGATGAGGTTCCATCCGACCCGGGGTTCGATGTCGTTGTCGGAGAAAGATGGTGGTCTGCCTCCCGACGATGTGGTCGACGATGATGACGAGATCCTGGCTGCCAGCGAGGCGGCGGTGGCCCGCCATCACGATCGGTCGTGGGGAGCGATGACCCGGGTGGCGTTGGCTCCCTGTTCGCCCTTCAGCGTGACCGAGTCCTTGATGGTCCGCACCGCCGAACTTGCGGAACAACTCGATGTTCGGCTCCACACCCACTTTGCTGAAAATGCCGAAGATGATGCGTTCAGCGTGGCGACCTTCGGATGCCGACCCACCGAGTATCTCGAACGGACCGGGTGGGCGACCGACCGCACCTGGGTGGCCCACTGCGTGATGCCCAATCCCGACGAAGTCAAGCGGCTCGGTGCTGCCGGCATCGGCGCCGCTCATTGCCCATCCAGCAATCTGATCTTGGCATCCGGCATTGCCCCGGTGGTCGACCTGAGAGCGGCCGGGGTTCATGTCGGGCTTGGGGTTGATGGATCGTCGTCAGCCGATTCAGCCTCGCTGTGGCTGGAAGCCCGCCAGGCCATGTTGTTGGCCAAGCTCCGCAATGGGGCTGATGCGGGTACCGCTCGCATGGCGCTTGAGGTAGCCACGCTCGGTGGTGCTGCGTGTCTGGGCCGAACCGGTGAACTGGGCGTTCTCGCTCCTGGCGCGGTCGGCGATGTGGCGATCTGGTCGTTGACCGGTCCAGCATTCGCCGGGGCGATCGCCGATCCGATCGAAGCCTGGTTGCGTTGCGGTCCGACCGGGGCTCGTGACACGATCGTTCATGGTCGAGCGGTGGTTCGCGATGGGCGGATCGTCGATCCCCGTCTGGAAGAGCTCCTGACCGCCCATGATCGCCTGACCACCAAGATCCAGCGTCTCTAGATCGACGGGTGTGATCGTGATGATCGACGTGGAGATCGAGTTGATCATCGGGGTCGCAATCCGGTCGATGTTGGCAGACTGATGGGCATGAGACGTGTCGCTCTGGTTTTTGTGGTCATCATGATCGGTGTGTTGGTGTCGACCCAGGCTGGAGAAACCGATGATGCGCTCTCGGTGACCCGTTCGGCAGCGTTGGGAGATGTGTCCGGATCCGATCAGATGCCGGTGTCATCGGTGACCCCGGTGACGACTGCAGTGCCATCATCGACGGTGGCGCCGGTGATCGTGCCTCGCTCAGTGGTTGTGGTCGGGGATTCGCTGACCGCGTCGGCACAGGGCAAGATCGAAGACCGCATCGCCGCGGCTGGTCATACGGTCGTCGCTATCGATGCCGTCTCCGGTCGTCGGATGGCATCGGGCAGTCATCGGGTCAATTCGGGGATCGATGCCATCCGAACCCTGCAAGCACAAGGCGTTGCGCCAGAGATCTGGGTGATCGCGTTGGGCACCAACGATCTCGGCGATTCCGGTATTGGTTTTGCTCAGGCGATGCAAGCGGTGGTCGACTTCCTTCCCGATGGGGTGACCGTGGTGTGGGTCGATACCTGGATCGAGGGACGCGATGCCGAGGTTGAGCGAGCCAACCAGAACATTGTGGAGATCGCCGATAAGAACGACATCTTCGTCGTCGAGTGGAGTGACCGGGGCACTGAGCCAGGGTTCTTGATCAGTGATGGGGTCCACCTCACCGAAGCTGGCAAAGATGCGTTCGCTGACCAGATCGTGGCGGGCATCAATGCGGTATCAAGTCGCGAACCAGTGGTACCGGCTCCAACGTCGACGACAGCGGTCGAATCGACGGAATCGAGCTAGGGCGAACGTGGAGGAGTTTGCCAGCGGGATTGGCCAAGCCGATAGCCGACGCTGCGCACGGTGGCGATCAGGCTGGCATCGGTGTCGCCGAGCTTGACCCGCAGGCGTCGGATATGGACATCGACGGTGCGAGCACCGCCGTGATACTCGTATCCCCACACCCGTGACAAGAGGGTTTCACGAGTAAACACTGTTCCAGGGTGCTGACACAAGAAGGCCAGCAGCTCATATTCCATATAGGTCAGCTCGATCGGTTGGCCAGCCAGGGTGGCTTCATAGGTCGTTCGGTTGAGCTTCAGGTCGCCGTATTCGATGATCCGGCTTGCGGCGATGGGGGGTTCAGAGCGGTCCCACACCAGATGACGCAGGCGGGTGTTGAGCTCTGTGGGATGAAACGGGGCGACACAAAAGTCGTTGAAGAGCTCATCACGCAATTCGAGATCACCAATCTGGGTGCCGTTGACCAGGATCAAGATCGGGGTCGCCGGATCGTGCTGGCGCAAGGCTCGAGCCAATGACCAGCCGGTTTCAGTGATCGCTCCCAGTTCGATCACCGCGGCGCGCCACGGGGTATCAGGTGCGGTGGCGTGAGCTTCATCGAGGGTGCGAACGCCCGACCAGTGGTAGCCCCCAAGGTCGAGGGTGCGAGCCAGTTCAGGGGTGATCGGATCGCCATAGACAAGGATGAGGCCCGGATCACCGTTCTTCACAGTGGTTCAGAGAGTAGCCCACCGCCAGGCTTTCATGATGGCCTGGTCTTGAGCGAGTGAAGACGATCAGAGCGATCGGGTTCGCCGAGTGGGAGAACCGGTAGCTTCACACACGATCTCGGTAAAGAGCCGAGCCACCACATAGGGATCGATATTGGCGTTCGGTCGACGGTCTTCGGCATAGCCTCGTCCGTCTTTTTCGACCTGCCACGGGATTCGGATCGATGAACCACGATCGGACACCCCATAGCTAAACGAGCTCCAATGAGCGGTTTCATGGGTGCCGGTGAGACGATCTTTGAGCCCGTGACCGTAGTGCTTCAAGAGCTTGTCGGTGTTGGCTCCGATCGCTTCACAGGCAGTGATGATGGCGTCATAGCTCTGGCGCATAGCGATATTGGAGAAATTGGTGTGGCAGCCAGCTCCGTTCCAGTCGCCCTTCACCGGTTTGGCGTCGAAGCTGATGATCACATCGAAGTCTTCAGCGATGCGCTGGAGTAGCCAGCGGGCCACCAAGAGCTGGTCGCCGATAGCGGTCGGGCCGAGGGGACCAACTTGGAACTCCCACTGGCCGGGCATGACTTCCGGGTTGGTTCCCGAGATCGCCAAGCCAGCAGTCATACAGGCTTGGGTGTGGCGTTCGATGATGTCGCGGCCCATGATGCGTCCGGTGCCGATCCCACAGTAGTAGGGACCTTGGGGAGCGGGTTCGGAGCCATCTTCGTTGAATCCAAGGGGAGTACCGTCCCGGCGGAGCATGGTGTATTCCTGCTCGAGGCCAAACCACATCTCGTGGTCGGCGTACTTGCGCTCAACGCGGGCACAGGCAGCGCGGGCATTGGTCTTGTGGGGACGTTCATCAGAGGCGACCAAGACATCACACATCACCAGAATGTTGCGTCCACCTCGCAGGGGATCAGGACACTGGAAGACCGGTCGCAAGACACAGTCGGAGCGGTCGCCGGTGGCCTGGTTCGTCGAGGAGCCATCGAAGCTCCACAGGGGAGGTGTTGAGACCTCGTCGTGGAGAATTCGGGTCTTGCTGCGCAGGAGGGCAGTCGGCTTGGTGCCGTCGAGCCAGATGTACTCGGCTTGGTACATGGACGTCCTTTGGTCGTGGGCGAGTACGGAAGGCTCAACCTAACCAGGATTCGATGTCTCCCGGATTCGAGAAGTGTGAACGCTGTGTTACGAGAGCTTGATGGAGCGGGTCAGCTCCGCTCCATCGGGTCCTATTCGGGCTTTTGGAGCGGCAGCTCGGTGCGCCAGATGCCATCGATGGCATGGAACGCTGCTGCCACCGCTGGAGCGGTGGGAACCAGTCCGATTTCGCCGACTCCCTTGATGCCATAGGGCGAATTCGGTTGGGGCACCTCGACGATGCGGACCTCGATATCGGGCACATCGCGGGGTCGCAAGATCGCCAACTGCCGCAGGGTCGAAAAGACCGGGAATCCAGTCTCGGGATCGGTCGGGAACGACTCGGTGAGGGCATAACCGAGGCCCATATGGACACTGCCTTGGACCTGGCCTTCGACGAGGAGGGGGTTGACCGCCTTGCCGACATCGTGGACCGCGGTCACCTTCTCGATCTTCTTCTTCTCCGGATCAGCGGTCACCATCTGGGCGGCAAAGCTGAAGGTCGAGTGGATGACCGGGTTCTCCACATCGGGGTCGTTCATGTTCTGGGTCCAGTCGACGACATATTCGGCATGGTGGTCGACATCGGGCGCACAGTCGTTGTCGAGTGCCACCTTGCAGGCTGCTTGGACCGATCCGGCGGTCATCAAGGTGCCTCGCGATCCGGTGGTCTGGCCGAGACCCAGCTCGCGGCTGGTGTCGACGATGACATCGATTCGGCTGGGGTCGATACCCAGCTCGTGGGCAGCAACCTGGAGGGCGACGGTGTGGACACCCTGGCCCATCTCGGTCCATCCGTGGCGAACCTCAACCCGGTCATCGGTGCTATGGAAGCGCACCACCGCTCCGCCGACTTCACGGAATCCGTTGCCGAGCCCAGCGTTCTTGAGGGCCAGTCCCAGCCCGACCGCCTTGCCATCAGCGATGGCCTGGTCATAGTCGTCCTTGATGGCATCGAGGCAGGCTTCGGCTCCGCCGGCCCCCGAGTCCATGATCTGGCCAGGGCCCCACTCCTCACCGGGTTTGATCACATTGCGTTTGCGAATCTCCCAGCCGGAGATGCCGACCTGTTCGGCGAGGCGATCGAGAACCCCTTCCATGGCGAACTGGGCCTGGTTGGCGCCAAAGCCGCGGAAGGCACCACACACCAGGTTGTTGGTGCGCGCCGCGATCGCTTCCACATCGAGGGCTTGCCACCGATAGGGGCCGCAGGCGTGGCCGGCAGCGCGTTCGAGGACCTTCATGCCGACGCTCGCATAGGCACCCGAATCGCCGATGGCTCGTACTTCAAGTCCGGTGAGATGGCCATCGGCATCGCACCCAGCTCGGTAGTGGAGGGTGATCGGGTGGCGCTTGCCATGCATCCGGAAACTCTGGAGACGCGACAGGGTGCACTTGACCGGTCGGTCGAGGATCCAGGCTGCCAGCGAGGCGTGGGCCTGGTTGGACATGTCTTCCTTGCCGCCGAAGGCGCCGCCGTTGGAGACCAGCTGGACGGTGACCCGGTCGTTGTCGATATCGAGCATCGAGGCGATCTGGTTGCGGTCGTCCCACACCCCTTGGCCACCGGAATAGACAGGCCGACTCGGCCAACACCTTGGAGACGTCTTCGCCTCGCGTATAGGAGCTCAGCGACAATTGGTTGGAGTCGGTGCCCCACACCGCCAGCGGGCTTGATTCGTCGAGGGCAGCAACCGGATCGGTCACCGGGGTGTGAACGTCGTAGTCGGCGGTGACCAGTTCAGCCGCGGCGCGGGAGGCTTCCTTGGTCGTGGCGACCACCACAGCGATCACGTCACCGGCAAAGGAGGTGGTGCCTCCGATGGGGATCATGACCGGCCAGTCCTTGTAGATGATGCCGACCCTGAGCTCGCCGGGGATATCGGCAGCGGTCAAGACCGCGACCACCTCATCGTGGGCTTCAGCTTTGGAGGTGTCGATCGAGGTGACGGTGGCTCGAGCGTGATCGGTGAGCACCAGGGTGGCGTGGAGCAGGCCCGGCACCCGGATGTCATCGACATAGCCCCGGTCACCAAGGGTGAGGCTTTGGGCTTCGTACTTATGTCCCTTGCCGCCAACTTCACCGGCGAGGATCGGCTCGGAGGGTGCGGATTGGGCAACCGATTCGATGGCATCGAGAATCTTGACATAGCCGGTGCAGCGACAGAGGTGGGCCCCCAAGTGGGGTTTCATCGACTTGCGGGTGAGGTTGGAGCCCTTGGCATCGATTTGGGCCTTGGCTCTCATCACGATGCCGGGAATGCAGTAGCCGCACTGGGTGCCGCCATGGGCGGCAAAGGCGTTGGCGAAGGCTTCCCGCTCAGCGGGGTCAACCCCTTCGAGGGTGGTCACCTCGGCTCCAGCGATCTTTTCCAACGGCTGGGTGCATGAGGTCATCGCCTTGCCATTGATGATCACGGTGCAGGCGCCGCACTGGCCTGACGGGGAGCAGCCGTCTTTGGGGGCGGTCATATTGAACTCTTCACGCAACGCGGCCAGGAGGTGGGGGTGTTGTCGGGTCACGGTGACCTCTTCGCCGTTCAACGTGAAGGTGATGGGGTTCTCGATCAAGGTCACGTTTACATTTTGTCAAGAATCGATTGATGCAACAAAACCGAGGAGCCGTTTAGAGCAAGAAATCGTTGAAAACATCCGCAACGCCACCGGTTGGTATCAGTGTGAGCGCGCCGGTGCGGACACGACCGGAGCGCGTGCAGAGCCGAGCATGGCCGTTAGCGTCACATCGATGACTCGCGATCGCCCCGAGATCATCGCCCAGGGCATCTGGCGGTCGCGGTCGCTCTATGTGTGGGGATGGGATGGCGAACGGCCAGCCTCGGTTGCTTGGCTCTATCGCGGCCCGCTCGGTGATGTCCTCGATGCTGAGGGATCGGTCTCACCGATCATGATCGAATTGCCCGATGGTGGCAGCCGAACCGTTCCCGCTGCCCGCCTTGGGGCGATGACCGCGATCAGCTGGCTCGATGATCTCGCTCATGATGTGCTGTCGCCATCGCTGGCCTGGTTCCGAACCCTGGCCGGCCATGCCCGGCACCTCATCCTCGCTGGTCGTCTGCTCCCGACCCTGATCGAGAGCGAGGGTGAAGCTCGCTGGAGCCTGGCGCTCACCGCTGCCGACCACGACGTGATCGCCTACGCGGCATCACTCGCTCCGGCCATTTGCCTCAACGGGTCTCATGTCTCCACCGCCGACCTGGTGGGCATCTTCGCTGACGCGATCGCCCGAACGGGACTTGAGGGCTGGAGTCCTGATCTCGATGGTGGTGACCGGGTCCTGGGTCGGGTGATGGCTGCCCTGTCTCAACCGGACGCCCGCCTGAGGGGAAGTTCGACCCTCGGCGGGCTCGATCTGGGCTCGCTTGACCGTCAGTTCATCCGATACCGCGGTCGGCTCATCGACCAGCCGGTGCGATGGCCTCGCCTACGCCTCCATCTTCCTCTCGATGCCCTCGATCCGTGGCGGCTCGAACTCGAACTGGTCGACGATGCTGACCCCGGCCGATGGTGCACGGCGGATCAGGTCGCTCGTCGGGCTCCCGAAGCGGTTGAGATCGCTGGGCATGCCGGAGGTTGTGGCCTTCTCGACGACGAGATCGCCGCGGCGATCACCACGCTCGCGTCCCAGGTGCCCGGCTGTGCGGCGATGGCGCCCGATGATCCCAACGCTGGGGAGACGTCCGGTGTAGTCGAATTCGATCTTGACTCAGCCCAAGACTTCCTCGATGAAGCTCCCGAAATGCTGGAACGGTTAGGCATCGACCTGCTCGGTCCCGAACATCTGGTCACGGCTCCGGTCAAGATTGCCGCTCGGGTTCGATCAGCTCCACGGGATGAGTCGTTGAGTCGATTTGGCAAAGAAGCCCTGGTCGAGTGGTCGGCCACCGTCGATGACACCGAGGTGTCACTCGCCGAGATCGCCCGTGCCGAAACGATGGGGACCACCTTGATGAGGTCCGGTCATCGATGGGTCCGTCTCGATCGAGACGGTCTGCGTCGTGCTCGGACGGTGATCAGCGACCACGACATCACCAACCGACGGATGAGCCCGATAGAGCTGGTCCAGTTGGTGGGTGACCTCGACCCCGATATCGACCTGATCACCGAATCGGGGGTCGATCCCGACGATGACTGGGTGGCTCGATTGACCGGTGATCTGGGCGATGACCATCTTCGTGAGGTGACGGAATCTCCCGGATTTGACGGCACTCTGCGTTCCTATCAGCGCCGGGGGTTGTCCTGGCTTCAGTTCTTGGGGCGTGCCGGACTGGGCGGCTGCTTGGCCGACGATATGGGGCTGGGCAAGACGGCGACCGCACTGGCCTACCTCTTCGACCGTCCCGGTCCCCACCTGGTGGTGTGTCCCCTGAGCGTGGTCCACAATTGGGAATCTGAAGCGCGCCGATTCACCCCATCCCAGTCGGTGATGATCCACCATGGCTCAGGACGTCAGTCGGGGGAGCCCGCCCTGATCGGTCTCGATGACCACGATCTCGTGATCACCACCTATGGGCTCTTGCCGCGCGATCTTGACACTCTCGGAGCGGTCGAGTGGACCACGGTCGTCTTTGATGAAGCCCAGATGATCAAGAATCCGGCCACCAAGGCAGCTCGGGCTGCTCGTTCCTTGACTGCAGCCCAAAAGGTTGCACTCACCGGTACTCCGGTTGAGAATCGACTGTCCGAACTCTGGTCGATCCTCGATGTCTGCAATCCGGGACTGTTGGGTTCGCGCACCCAGTTTCGCCAACGGTTTGCTCGCCCGATCGAGAACCATCACGACGAGACCGCTGCGGCGACACTGCGTGCGCTCACCCAGCCCTTCATCTTGCGGCGCACCAAGGCCGATCGAAGCCTGATTCCCGATCTACCCGACAAGATCGAACAGATCGCCTATGCCTCACTGACCTCCGAGCAGGCCACCCTCTATCAAGAGGTGGTCAACCAGCTCCTCATCGATGCTGACCAGTTTGAAGGTATGCAACGTCGCGGTCGGGTCTTGACCGCCCTGCTGCGACTCAAACAGATCTGCAACCACCCCGCTCAGGCTCTCAAGGACGGGTCGCGCCTGGCGGGCCGGTCGGGCAAGCTCAACCGGTGCGATGAGCTGATCGATGGGATCGTCGACCTTGACGAACGGGCCCTGATCTTTACCCAGTTTCGGGAGATGGGCGAGCTCTTGGCTGATCACCTCGGTCAGCGATGGGGAATCGATGCTCCCTTCCTTCATGGTGGGGTGTCACGTCCCCGGCGTGACCGGATGATCGCCGACTATCAATCAGGTGTCGGTCCGCCACTCCTGATCATCTCCCTCAAAGCTGGCGGCACCGGGCTCAATCTGACCGCCGCGAACCATGTCATCCATTACGACCGGTGGTGGAACCCAGCGGTGGAAGACCAAGCCACCGACCGAGCGTGGCGGATCGGCCAGGACAAGACCGTCAATGTCCACAAACTGGTCTGCACCGGCACGGTAGAAGAAAAGATCGGTCAGCTCATCGATGACAAACGCGCCATCGCCGACGCGGTGGTCGGGCGGGGTGAAGCCTGGCTGTCCGAACTCACCACCGACCAGTTGGCCTCCCTGGTGACCTTGGAGGGGCGAGGATGAACGGGTTTGGTCCTCGGTCTGGTCGGCGCTCGGCGGGTATGGACTCGATGAGGTTGAAGCTGATCGCGATCGAACGCTGTCAGGGCCGTCGCTTCCGCCACGCCAAGCGATATGTCGCCGACTCGGCAGTGGCCGATCTGGTGACCGGTCCTGGGGTGGCGACCGCTCGGATCTATGGTGAACGCTCAACTCCCTATGAGGTCACGGTCAGCGTCCTCCCCGGCGAGGGTGTGCCTGACAGCAACGAGGTCGTTGCGGTGTGTGATTGTGATGATCGATCCGATGATCCTGTCGAGCTGTGCGCTCACGCCGCTGCCGTGGTGCTGGCGTTAGCTGCCGAGGCCGAGGTCGATCCGGATCTCATCGAACGTTGGCGCTCAGATGGGGTGTCCAACCGGCGTCGCCCCGACATCGTCGGGACCGGTCGGCCGGTATCGAGGCGTGGCCAGGAGCCTGATGAGCCAGGTGGGGACAAACCGGACGATCACGGTCTCGCTGAGGTGATTTCGATCATGGTGGCAGCCCCTGGTGGGGTCACGGTGGGCGAGTTGGAGCGTCCGTCATCGCGCTCGGTGTCGCACCCGGTTGGTGACCGGATTGCCGAGGTGCTGGCATCGGCCAACGATCATCTTCGGCGCCATCTCGAACGAGATGATGCCTAACCGTCAGCCGACGTTCCCGATCACGTTCTCGCTTGGTCGCTTGAGGTCTTGATGATCTGGTCACGCAGTTCCCGCTTGAGGAATTTGCCGTTGGCATTGCGGGGGAGTTGGTCGGTGCGGAACCAGACCTGTTCGGGGATCTTGAACTTGGCCAGATCCTTGGACAGGAAGTCCGCCAAGCTGGCCTCATCAAGGCTGGAGCCCGGGGCGGTGACGATCACCGCAGCAACCTTTTCGCCCAAGCGATCATCGGGAAGTCCAAAGACCGCAGCTTCAGTGACATCGGGATGCTGATAGATGGCTGCTTCAACCTCGTTGCAATAGACGTTTTCGCCGCCGCGAATCACCATGTCCTTGCTGCGGTCGACGATATACAAGAATCCATCCTCATCGATCCGGCCGATATCGCCGGTGCGGAACCACCCATCTTGGATCGCGTCGGCGGTTTCACGAGGTCGATTGAGATAGCCCTTGATCACCACTGGGCCGCGCACACAGACCTCGCCCACGACATCAGGGCCGGGTTCGAGGACGGTGCCATCGGGCTCGATGAGGCGAGCATCAAGGGTGGGGACAAACCGGCCGGCCGAGTCGGGTCGGTCGAGATACGCGGTGCGGATATTGGCGGTGGCGATACCGCAGGTTTCGGTCAGGCCGTAGCCGGTAGAAGGACCACCATTGGCGAGAGCCTCATCGATCTTGCCGACCAGATCGGGTTGGAGCGCCGCTCCGCCGCCGCCCATGCCTCGGATCGTTGACGTATCCCGGCGTTCCCAGTCGGGATGGAGCAGCAGTTCCCGGCTCATCGTGGGGACGCCAGAGAAATTGGTGACCCCCTCGCGCTCGATGAGTTCCAGCGCCCGAGCGGTGTCCCACTTGTGCATAAAGACCACCTTGCCGCCGGTCACGGTGGCGGGATGGAAGACACAATTGTTGGCGGTGACGTGGAACATCGGGGTCGGGGCCATAAAGACCAGAGTTGATCCGGGCTCGGTGGCTGCCACGGTGGGCTTGTCGAGGTCACCGGCTTCGACCGCTTTGGCTTCAGCGAGCTCGTTGACCACGGTCATGAACAAGAGATTCATCACATTGTGCACACTGCCTCGGTGGGTGAGCTGGGCTCCCTTGGGGGTGCCGGTGGTGCCCGAGGTGTAGAAGATCGTGGCATCGTCATCGGGATCGATGGTGGCCGCAGGGAGTTGGTCCGGAGCGGTCTCAGGGGTGACCACATCGCTCCAATAGACAGCATCGTCAGGCAATTCGCGATCGGATCGGACAGCGACCACATGGAGCGGTCGAATCCCGCGTATCTCGTCGAGGACCGGAAAGAGACGTTCCAGGCGTTCATCATCGGCCACGATCACGGTGGCCTCAGAATCGACAATGCCAAACCTCATCTCGGAGGTGGTCCACCAAGCGTTCATCCCCACCACGCTGGCGCCGATGGTGGTCGTCGCCCAATAGGCGATCACCCACTCGGGATAATTGCGCATGGCGATCGCCACTCGTCCGCCTTCGGCAATTCCGCAGGTGTCGCGGAGATAGTGAGCAAACGACCGAACGGCGGCATCGATCTCGCCGTAGGTGTAGGTCTCATCTTCAAAAACCACATACGGGTTGGCATCGAAGGCCCGGGTCATATCCCACATCGCTCGCAGGGTGGGTGGAGCGTTGGTGAAGACCCTCATGGGAATGCCGCGAACCGTGGTGGTCGAGATGGCGAACATGGACCCTTCCGAGCTGAGCTCGGTCCAGGCGGCATTGAGATGATCGATCATCTCTCTATTGTGACTCGGGTCACCTGAGGAAGACGAAGTGGAAGAATCAGACCTCGAGGTGGGTACGAACCAGGTCGCGTACTCGATCGATATTCACCTTGTTGGCTGAACTGACCCACACGATGTCAGCGACCTCAAGATCACAGCGAGCTGCCAGATCCCGCTTACGGGTGCGTTTCTTGGACGACTTGACCTTGTCCATCTTGGTCGCCACCACGGTGTGGGGGAGTTCATTGGACCGCAGCCAGTCGAGCATCTGGGAATCGAGCGTGGTTGGCCCGATTTCGCCGTCAACCAAGACGAAGATCATGGTCAACTCCTCGCGTTCGAGGAGATAGCCCTCGATCATGTCGGCCCACCCAGCTCGAATACGGCCCGGCACCTTGGCATACCCATAGCCGGGCAGGTCGACCAGGGTCCCGCCGTCACCAACCCGGAAGAAATTGATCAGCTGGGTGCGGCCTGGCGTATTGGACACCCTGGCGAGCTGGCGACGATGGGCGACGGCATTGATCAAGGAGGACTTGCCCACATTTGATCGGCCGACAAAGGCCACTTCGGCATCGCTGGGGGGCAACTGGTCGACCCGACTTGCCGATGCCACAAATTCCACCGCGAGGGGTCGAGAAGACATGGCGTCCTAGTGTAGGCCGAGCCCTCAACCTCAGCGGTTGCGAGCTTCGTTCGCAAACGCGGTGTAGCGGCTGCGGAACGCCAGATTGATCTTGCCGGTTTCGCCGGAACGGTGCTTGGCCACGATGACCTCGGCCGACCCCATCTGGGGTGACTGATCGTTATAGACCTCATCGCGATACAAGAACATGACCACATCGGCGTCCTGTTCGAGTGAACCGGACTCACGGAGATCGGAAAGCTGGGGACGCTTATCGGCGCGGGATTCAAGGCTGCGACTGAGCTGGCTCAAGGCCACGATCGGGACATTGAGTTCACGGGCCAGAATCTTGAGGTTTCGGCTGATCTCGGAGACTTCAAGCTGGCGGTTTTCAGCCCGAGTGTTGCCTCCCATCAGCTGGAGATAGTCGATCAGGATCAGCCCGAGGTCGCCGTAGCGAGCCTTGATCCGTCGGGCTTTCGCCCGGATCTCCATGACGGTGACCTGGGGGTTGTCATCCAAGAAGAGGGGTACCTCGAGTCGTCGCGTCGCTCGATTGAGCTTCTTCCAATCTTCATCGGTGAGTTGACCGGTACGGAGCTTCTTCGAGTCGATCTCGGCTTCGGCCGACAGGATGCGCTGGCTCAGTTCGAAGTGACCCATCTCAAGGGAAAACACCAGGACTGGCTTCTTGTGTTCGTGCTTGGCTTGTTCCTTGGCGACATGGGATGCGATCCCCAACCCGAAGGCGGTCTTACCCATCGCTGGACGGGCACCGACGATATAGAGAGCGCTCGGCTGGAGCCCGGAGAGCAGGTCATCGAGGTCGTAGAACCCGGTGGCGATGCCAGTGATCGAATCGCCCTTCTCGTAGCGCTCTTCGAGAACGCTGATGAAGCTGGGAAAGATGTCTTGGATCTCTCGGGTGGTATCGGCAACCCGATTTTCGGCGATGGTGAAGACCTTGTTCTCGGCCTCGTCGAGGGCCATCGAGACATCGGCCGGTTCGCTATAGGCCAACTCAGCGATATCACCGGCGGCATAGATCATCTGGCGCAAGAGCGCCGCATCTTGCACGATCTTGGCGTAATACCCGGCCGATGAAATTGCTGGGGTGGTGTTTTGGAGGGTGTGGAGCGCGCTCTGACCGCCGATTTCGTCGAGCATGTTGTTGCGACGAAGCTCATCGGCAACGGTGACCGTGTCGGTGGGCGATGCACTCGAATAGAGCGACCGGATGGCGTCATAGATCAGACGGTGCGCCGGCCGATAGAAGTCGCTCGAGGTCAATCCAGCTTCACCGACGATGCCGATCGCTTCCGAGGACAGGAGCATGGCCCCGAGGACCGATTCCTCGGCTTCGATGTTGTGGGGCGGCACCCGGCCTCGCGAACCCGTCGTTGACGGCGCCGGACGAGGTGAACCGGAGGTGTCGACGGGGAAGAAATCATCGCCTGGCATCAGGGGTCTACCTTGTCACGCGATCCTGTGGATCAGTTGGGGACAAAAGAAAATCGCGAGGGAGAACCTCGCGATTTCTGTGGGTTAGGTGGGGAGATCGTCGGTGATCGGAACCACCGACGATCGAGCTGCCTATTCGGAAGCGACCACCTCAAGACGGATCGGGAACGACACATCGGTGTGCAAAACCGCGGTGACCGCATGATCGCCGACGGTCTTGATCGGGTCATCGATCTGGATCGCCTTACGGTCGATCTCGATCCCGGTTTGCTCAGCCACCGCCGTCGACACGTCAGCGGCGCTGACCGAGCCAAAGAGACGGCCTTCGTCGCTGGCCTTGGCCGAGATGGTGATGACCTTGGGCACCAAGGCCGATGCCACCGCGGTGGCGGCCTCGCGGTCGTTCTGCTCCTTCAGGTCGCGAGCCCGACGCATGCGGGCCGCTTGGGCGATCGTGCCCGGTGATGCCTTGATGGCATGACCTTGGGGGAAGAGGAAGTTACGGGCATAGCCAGGAGCCACATCGACGATATCGCCACGCTTACCCAGCCCTTCGACATGGTTACGAAGCACTACCTGCATGATCAGCCCTCGCTCTCAGGGGTCTCAGGAACCGCAGGGGTCTCGGGAGCTGCGACCGCTTCAACGGCGTCGTCGGTTGGGGTCTCCTCGACCTCTTCAGCGGGTGCCTGCTCGGGAGCGTTCTTGTCTTCGCGCTGGCCACGACGGTCGTCACGGCGGCCGCCGCGAGGGGCTGAAGCCACTCGCTTGGCGTAGGGGAGCAAGGCCATCTCGCGAGCGATCTTGATCGCGTGGGCGACTTCGAGCTGCTGCTGCCGGTCGTTGCCGGTGACCTTCATATTGCGGATCTTGCCCCGGTCGCTCATAAAGCGGCTGAGCAGGTCGACATCCTTGTAGTCGACATACTCGACGCCTTCGATGATGAGGGGGCTGGTCTTCTTCTTGTATTTACGCGGATTCTCGGGCTTGTTCCGGCCGCGCGAGCCTTTCTTGGCCATGTTGTGTCAGGTCCTTTAGTGAACGAGGTGAGAAAAAATCAGAACGGCTCTTCGTCGCCGTAGATGGGATCGGGTTGACGGGCGGCACCGCCACCAGACGGGGCACC
>PDWJ01003852.1_pt1 | contig 26052 bp, 24 predicted proteins | sample 1430881 | NCBI WGS metagenome assembly PDWJ01 (sample SAMN01162460, study PRJNA174530) | Oral metagenome, whole genome shotgun sequencing project. | biome: Marine environment; feature: Marine mammal; material: Swab sample of the gingival sulcus; isolation source: swab sample of gingival sulcus...
AAAAAGATCTTCTTGAAGCTTCAAAAAGCAACTTTGAAAAGCTAAATGAACTCATAAATAATCTTTCAGAAGAGGAATTTAACACAGAGTTTGATTTTTCAGATGATATAAAGAAAAAGGAAGCTCATTGGAGTAGAGATAAAAATATTAGAGATATTTTAGTTCACCTTTATGAGTGGCATCAACTGGCAATAAATTGGATAAATAGGAATAGAGAAGGAGAATCGGTAAACTTTCTACCTGAACCTTATAGTTTTAAAAACTATGGTGAAATGAATGTTAAGTTTTGGGAAAAACATCAGAAAACACCCTATGAAAAAGCTCTTACTATGGTAGCTGATTCCCATAGGAAGGTAATGAAAATAATTGATACCTTTACAGATGAGGAGCTATTCACTAAAAAACATTTCTCTTGGACAGGAACAACTAGCTTGGGAAGCTATCTTATATCATCTACTTCAAGCCACTATGATTGGGGTATAAAAAAGATTAAAGCCCATAAGAAAAATATAAAAAAATAGATACTCTCAAGTAGGATTAACAAAGTGCATTTTGTAAACTCAAAAACGATTTTATCATCTAAAAATAGTATGAATTTATATCGTGGTTGTTCCCATAATTGCATATACTGTGATTCCAGAAGCAGTTGTTACCAAATGAAACATAAATTTGAGGATATTGAGGTTAAAAAGAATAGTATTTACCTGTTGGAGAGTGTATTAAAGAGAAAAAGAAAAAAGTGCATGATACACCTAGGTTCTATGTCTGATCCCTATATTCCCCATGAGAAAGATCTAAAATACACCAGAAGGGCTTTGGAACTGGTACTTAAATATGATTTTGGTATAACTCTAATTACAAAATCTGATCTAATTTTAAGGGATCTGGATTTAATTAAAAAGATTAATGATAATACAAAGTGTGTAATTCAAATCTCTCTTACAACCTTTGATGATGATCTATGTAGAAAAATTGAGCAAAATGTAGCTACTACAAACAGAAGAGTAGATATTCTAAAAAAGCTTAATGAGATTAAGGTTCCTACCGTTGTATGGCTCTCCCCTATCCTACCTTTTATTAATGATACTGAAGAAAATATAAGAGGTCTCCTTAACCATTGTGTAGAAAATAAAGTTTATGGAGTGGTCTGCTTTGGTATGGGCTTAACCCTTCGTGAAGGAAATAGAGAATACTTTTATAGCCAATTGGATAGCTTGTTTCCTCATTTAAGGAGTAGATATATAAAAAAGTATGGAAATAGTTACAACATTATAAGTGAAAATAATGATAAACTTATGAGTGTTTTTTATAAAATCTGTAGAGATAATAATATTGTATGTAACAATAGATCTATTTTTGAGTATCTGAATAAATATGAACAAAAAATTGAAGATAAACAGATTACTATTTTTGATTTTTTATAGTAATTAATCTTTCTTATGCTGAAAAACTCAAATTTTATTCATAAAACTTCCCCCTTTTGCATTAAACCCCAAAAATAGCTATATTGAAAATATATAAAATCTTATTTAGGGTTATTCTATGAAAAATCTAGGTTTAGGAATACAAGAGTTATCAGAACTAAAAAAAATGACTATATTTATGTTGATAAAACAGAAATTATTCACAAAGTTATTACAACAGGAAAATACTACTTCCTTTCCAGACCCAGAAGATTTGGAAAATCATTGTTAGTAAATACAATGGGTGATATCTTTAATGGAAATAAAGAACTCTTTAAAGATACTTGGATATATGATAAGTGGAACTTTGAAAAGATATATCCCGTTATAAAAATAAGTTTTGCAGGTATTGGTCTTGAAAAGTTAAAACTCGATGATGCTCTTACCCTGCTATTAGATAATATTGCAGAAAAAAATGGAATTAAATTAACAAAACCGACCTATGCTTTAAAGTTTAGAGAACTGATAATAAAACTTAGCGATAAAAATCCCGTTGTAATCCTAATAGATGAGTATGATAAACCTATAATAGATTATGTTGAAGAGAAAACTTTACATATAGCTAAAGAAAACAGAAAAATATTAAGAAGTTTCTATTCTGTAGTTAAAGATTTAGATAAATATATAAAATTACTCTTTATAACAGGGGTTTCAAAATTTGCTAAGGTATCTCTTTTTAGTGAGCTTAATAATTTAACAGATATAACAATAAAAAAACAGTATGCAAATATAACAGGCTATACAGAAAAAGAGATTATTGACAACTATGGAGAATACCTAAAAGAGGTTGAGGAGGATCTTGAGCTTGATGAAAAAAAGGTAATGGAAGGGATGAAGCGATGGTATAACGGTTACTCTTGGGATGGTAAAACCTTTGTTTACAACCCATACTCCGTTATAAGTTTTTTGGGTGATAGGGAGTTTAAAAATTTTTGGTTTAAATCCGGTACTGCATCATTTCTACTTAAACTCATAAGGGAAAGAGGTATTGATGTAAGGGAGTATGATAAAGGTTTGTTGAGTGTAAGTGAAGAAGCTTTGGACTCTTACAATATCAATAGTATTAATATGACCGTTCTTCTATTCCAAACAGGATACTTGACTATAAAAAGTAAAGAGATTGATAAGTATAGTTATGCTTTGTCCTATAATCTAGGTTATCCAAATTTAGAAGTGAGAAGATCTTTTTATCTGTTTTTAGGGTCTGAACTTGCCGGAGTACAAGTAGATGTTCATTCAAGTAATATGAGAAAAATACTCTCCGCTTTCAGAAGTAATGATATGGAGCTTTTTATTAAAGTTATGAGATCTATTTTTGCATCCATTCCGGAGAATCTTTCCAGTGGAAGATATGAAAGCTACTACCATATTGTTATCTATCTAATTTTAATGTTCATTGGAACGGATATTAAGGTTGAAGAGAAAACAAACAAGGGTGTAATTGATGCTGTAGTCAAAACTGAAAACTACATCTATATAATGGAGTTTAAGATGAGCAGTGCAAAATCTGCTATGGATCAGATAAAGAGTAAAAAGTATTATGAAAAATATTTAAGTGACGATAGAGATATCATCTGCATGGGAGTAGCTTTTAGTAAAGAGGATAGGAATGTTGATGATTTTATAGTTGAAGAGATTGAGTAATCGAGAATTTAAAATAACGAAATTTATATTTTCTTTTAAAAAAAATAAACCCCCACTCCCCTATGAGTTTTTAAGAATATTCTACTTCTCATCTTTATTCATAAAATTTATCTCTTTTGGAACAACATTTACAAAATTTGTAAAGTTCTCAATTTGAGCTAAAGTACCAAGCAATATAAGCTTATCATCTTTTGATATAATTTGATCACCCGCAGGATTTAAAATAAGCTCTCCATCAATAGGTTTTACTCCAATAACCATAATTCCACCGGTTATGGATCTAATTTTTGATTCCTGTAATGTTTTACCAACAATAGGTGTTCTATCTTTAATAATAGCCTCAACAAACCTTACATTAAGATTCTTATCTCTAACCAAACTTGTTATAAGTTCAAGTGAAGCATTATGACAAACGGTCATAACCATTCTTCTAGCTCCAATCTGTGCCGGAGAGATAACTTTATCAGCTCCCGCTCTATAGAGAATCTTTTCACTTCTCTCCCCTGTACCTCTTGTTATAATATTTAAACTTTTATTCATCTCCCTTGCAGTAAGAGTTACATAAACATTAATGGAAGTATCAGACATAGAGGTTAACAAACCTTTTGCACTGGAAATATTTGCCTTTTCCAAAACTTTTTCATCTGTTGCATCACCTAAAATAGCTAGATATTTCTCTTTTAAAGCAGATTGAACTCTATCAAAATCAGTTTCAACAACAACAAACTCAACCTTTTCATGAAGAAGATTTTTACACGCTTCCCTTCCTACATTACCAAAACCACAAACAATTAAATGGTTTTTCATCTGTGATAATGATCTATTCATAATTCTCTCCTTAAAAAGATTTTTAAGCTCACCACTTACAAAAAATGAGATTGTATTGGTAGCAACATAACCAAAAAAACCAATACCTAAAATAATAAGTATTGAAACAAACATCATACCCCATTCAGATAATGGTTTTATAACACCATATCCAACAGTTGAGATGGTAATAACAGTCATATAAAAAGATTCAATAATGGAGTATTTTTCAAGATAATAAAAACCTAAAGTTCCAAATGAAAGTAGGATAAATATTCCAAAAATAGATATTTTAAAATTTTTATACATTTAAAACTCTTCTCAGTTTAATCATAATATCAAGAGGTCCTTCTCTAACTATCTCTAAACCACTATCTTTAAAAGAAAGAATAACAGATGATCTGTAACTTCCTGTCTTTCCCTTTAAAATACCCGAAACTTTTTTACACCATTTTTTATGTATTGAGTTATACTCTAAAAGCTCCTCTTCACCAGAAATATTTACACTTGTAGAAAGAAGCCCATCATTAAAGTAATCTGTCAAAGATTTTATAATATAATGATCTGTAAATCTAACAGCAATAGTATTGTAACCGTTTAGAAAAGTAAAATCTCTTCTAGGATTTTTCTCTCCAACAAGGGTTAATCCATTGGGCCAAACATATTTAGAAAGCTTATCTATAATACCTGAATCTACAACAGATTGAGAAAAATAGTTTTTAACCCTCTCAATGTTACTATCCAAAACAATAAAAGGTTTGTTCTCCCTTCTCTTTAACTCAACTATTTTTTCATGAGCCTTTTTAGAGGAGATTAGAGATGAAAATCCATAGATAGTATCTGTTGGAATAATTACAGGATTTTCTTTCTTTAATTGATCTATTATAAAATCTAAATTAACCATTTAAGCTATCTTTCCTATTAATTGATAAAAACTGTTAAGTTGCTCCTTAATATATCTAATTGTACCAAATATAATTATACCATCTTCATGGTCAGACATAACAAAAATACCACACTCTTTTCCTTCTGAAAGCTTACTTAAATTATTGGCAAGTTCACTACTACCATACTCTCCCAATACTTTGGTAAAGTTGTTCTTAAGCATATAGTTCCACAATCTTTTATGATGAATATGAGCAATAGAACTACATTTGGATCTTTCATATATATTAAAATGTGAAATAGATTCAGAGGATCCATTAATTAAGCCAAGAAAAAGAACCTCTCTCCTATCTATATCTACACTTTTAACCTCAACTATATCATTTTTTGTTAAATGTTTAATATGACCTGTCTGAGATCCTGTTATATAAAATTTTAAATCTTTTTTTCTCAAACTTACATTTCCAAAACCAATACCATTATTGTAAACACCAACAAAACCTTTATCGTGGGCAAAATCTCTAAGATCAATGAGATCTCTAATAATAGTACTATCATCAAGCTCAATATTTTTTCTGGAAAATTTAAATTTTATTACACCTTCATCCATTATTTGAAAATCCTTAAAATATCTTCTCTATTTGGCTTTATTAAACCTTTGTCAGTTATTAAACCTGTTACTAATCTACTAGGAGTAACATCAAATCCCGGATTATACACCTTAACTTTATCAGGAGTTAATCTGGTAGTAACAATATTACCCTCTTTGTCAACCCCTTCAATAGTAGTAATTTCACTCTCAGATCTATTTTCAATAGGTATCTCTTCTACTCCATCCTTAATAGTTAAATCAAAAGTAGAGATTGGGAGAGCTGCATAAAAAGGAACTTTATTGTCATAGGCTGCCAAAGCTTTTAAATATGTTCCAATTTTGTTACAGACATCACCATTAACAGATGTTCTGTCAGATCCTACTATTACAAGATCTACCATACCTTTTTGCATTAAAATACCACCGCTATTATCTGTAATTAAAGTTGATTTTACACCTTCCTCTAAAAGTTCATAAGCAGTGAGTTTACCACCTTGATTTCTTGGTCTTGTTTCATCAACCCATACATGAACGGGAATCCCCTCTTTTACAGCATGATATATAGGAGAGGTTGCTGTACCAAAATCTACAGTAGCCAACCATCCGGCGTTACAATGGGTTAAAATATTTACAGTATCACCCTTTCTCCTGTATATATCTCTGATTATCTTTAAACCATGTACACCAATAGATCTACACATCTCAACATCTTCATCTGCAATTATATTTGTCAAATCTTTAGCTATTTTTATTTTATTATCAAGATCTCCTTTAAGGTTGGAAATAACCCTTTCAACACCCCATTTTAAATTAATTGCGGTTGGTCTTGCTTCTTTTATCATCTCTACTTTTGAATCAAATTCAGATATATTAAAGATGCCATCTTTAATATCATTTAGTAAAAGATATACAGCGGCAGCTCCGGTTACTCCTATTAAAGGAGCACCTCTAACAACCATCTCTTTTATTGCATAAACAGCAGATTCGTAACTTTTAAGATCATAAAATCTAAGATCAAAGGGTAAAAACCTCTGATCAATTGCTTTTAGATACTTACCTTCAAACCATATGGTTCTATAATCTTTTCCACCTATTTTCAATTAAAACTCCATAGTAAAATAATTGTTAACACTGATAATTTATCAATTAATAAGAAAAAAAGAAATTACTTTATAATTTAACAAGTAGGATCTTACTTTAAAAGATACAAAAGTTAGAGGTTACGAAAATAGCAAAGAAACAGCAAAGATAGATTTTATTTCCATTCCTTCTTTACCCATGTAAACTAAAAATTTTTCATAGTTACCATTTAAAAAACTTACCTTTCTTTAAAGACTCTCACAACTCATTAAATAAATTCAACTTAATTATTTTTAGGCAGACACTAAGTAAATAGTAGATTAAATTATGATCATTACCTTTTTTTATATATCCAAAAAGATATTATATTTAAACAAAAAAAAAGGAGTATTAATGTACAGCTCTACATATATGAAACACTTCTCCTCTCCAAAAAATGTTGGTATCGTAGAGGATTCAAATATCTCAGTTGAGGTTGTAAATGAGGAGGAGGGCTGTTTTGATACGGTTCTTTTTACCGCTAAACTTGAAAATAATATGGTTGTTGATGCTAAGTATAAACTAAAAGCATGTTCTGGAACTATTGTTACATTTTCCCTATTTACAGAGATGATTAAAGGTAAAAACCTTGAATTTATAAAAAAAATTGATTATGCTACCATTAATGATGAACTTGGTGGTATTCCGGAAAAGAAAGCCCATAGTATCCGCCTTGTTCTTGAAGCAAGAGATAAAATGTTAAAAGAAAAACTATAGGAGTTTAAAATGAAAATTACTAAAGAGATGTCTATTACAGAAATAATCAAAACTTATCCTGAAACAGCTTCTGTTTTCCAAAGTTTTAATCTAGGTTGTATAGGTTGTATTGCCGCAAGTTTTGAAACATTGGAAGATGGACTAAATGCTCACCAACTTGATGTTGAAGAGGTTCTTAGAGAGCTTAACAAAGTGGTAGGATAAAGAAACTATTCATGTCATAATAATGAAAAGGTCTCGTTTTTGCGAGACCTTTTTTGTCATATTGATATTTAACACAAGTGTGACTCTTGTAGTAAAATCAAAATAGAGAGAACTTTAATATGAATAATCTTTTTGTTTGGAATAAGGATTTTGAAACAAACCTTAGAGATGTAGATGAACAGCATAAAACACTAATTGAACAAGTTAATATTTTAAGTGAAAATCTACTCAATGATACACTTAATTTTAATGATTTAGAAAATATTTTTAAGAAACTTATTGAATATGCTGTATTTCATTTCTCACATGAAGAGAATCTGATAGAAAATAAACAGATCTACTCTAAACATGTTGAAGAGCATAAAAAAAGCCACAACAATTTTGTTGAAGAAGTAAAGTTTATGTACTCTGATATCTATTCCGATAAGTTTGATATAATAAAAGGTAAAAATTTAAGAGATTTTTTAATACATTGGCTTGCTTTTCATATACTTGAGGAGGATAAAGATTTAGCTGAGCAGATTTTTTTAATAGATAAGGGTTACACTCCAAAAGATGCTTACAATCAAATAACGGTAAAAAAAGATAGTAGGACCAAACCTTTAATAAAATCGTTAAAGGGTATTATGGAAGTTTTAACAATAAGAAATAGGGAGTTAAGAAATTTAAAAGAATCTCTTGAAATGAAGGTAAAAGAGAGAACCAGAGAGCTTCATATAGCCAATAAAATCCTTGAAGAGAAATCAACTACAGATCAACTAACAAAACTTAAAAATAGAAGATATGCAATGAAAATTCTTAAACTATTATGGGAAGAATCAATAGAAGAGAACTCTCAACTCTCAACTCTTATAATTGATGCTGATCATTTCAAAAAAGTTAATGATACATGTGGTCACGGAGCCGGAGACAGAGTATTAAAAGAGATTTCAAAAACACTTAAAGATTCTGTAAGAACAGATGATATTGTATGCAGACTTGGTGGTGATGAATTTTTAATTATTTGCCCAAAAACAGATATTAAAGGTGGTGTTTTAGTGGCAAATAATATACTCTCATCTATAAATAATCTAAAAATTCCTTTAAGAGATAATCTATACTATAATGGTAGTGTTAGTATTGGTGTTGCATCATCAATTGGATTGGAAACTGTTGAAGATCTTATAAAAAAAGCTGATAAATATGTTTATATTGCAAAAAAAGATGGTAAAAATTGCGTTAGACATGAAAACTTTTTGTTTATATAGTATCTATAAAGAGATTAACAAAGACCGGAGAATTTTAAATAAAAATAAGTTCCAATGAAAACAGCTTAAAATGGTTAGATAGGAGAAAATCTGTTTTAATACCTACCACAAACAAGCAGTTAAGATAAGTTCTCGTACCTTTTTCAGTAGATCCAAATCTACTCACAGTATATAAATTTGGGATAAAATCTTTTTAAAAAATGATTTTATCCCAAACAAAAGCAATAGAAATATTATAATACTAATCTTCTACAATACCAATTAAAACTCCACTCACATTCCAACTATTGTGCATATTTCCTTCATCATCACCTTGATCAATTATAAGTTTTAGCTTATGTTTACCACTCTTTAATTCATAAAGCGGAATATAGTAAGGTGTTGTTAAAGTCGCCGGAGACCAGTTGGATCTACTTAAATCTGATGATGATAAACCGTTGCCAAAGTTTCCTGATGCAGGATTTGACATTCTATATGTTCCACTATCCTCTCTCCAAGGTATAATTCTAAAGATCTCATTACCATCTATAACTATTTTGTTTACATGTTTTGTAAACTCATCACCGGATCCCCAACCACCATGACCTGTGGTAGTAAATCTAAGCTGAAGATTTTTCACATTCTCAGGGAGATTAAACTCAACCTCTAAAGTATCCCCTTTAAAAAGTGTTCCATAGTTCTGTCCTGACATCTCCATTATGTTTACAGTATTAAACAGAGGCTCAATATATCTTTCAATCTTCTCTTCACTGTATTGGGGATATAGATCGAGCTCTAAACTTACCTTATGTCCACCCTTATCATAGTTTCCAATAAACACTCCAACCCAGATCTCTCTATCTTCAATAAGCTCTGTTATCTCCTGTTTATACACTACAGAATCTTGCCAATTATACCCGTCAATAACACTTTTTGAATTAAAGTGAGAAACACCAAAAGAGGTATAGAATCTCATGAGATCAATGAGAGGGTAGTAATCTCCGGTTTTCATTACACCTTGATACTCTTTACCATTGTTCGCCTTAAATACAGGTAGTTTATCCAAACCATTTTCTAAAGCTTTTAAAAATGTATCATCTTTTGATGAAAAAGTGAATAGAGAGCCGACTCTATCATAGGAATCCCCATTTGACCAATTTGTTAATTTAGCAAAGATATAATAGTTATAGTAATCTTTTGGAAGTGTAACTTTTTTCATAACTACCGTACCTTTTGAAAAGTGATATACCTTTGAAAGATCATCAATAGGTTCATTTACAAAATCACCGTCAAAGTAGACCTGCTCCCTGTCAAAGATATTCATGGTAATATACCTTGAATCTATAACCATTCTCTGATATTTTGCTTCTGTTACTGTTTCTTGGTCTGCTTCAAGATATTCAGGAAGCTTAAAATCCTCTACCTCTTCAATAGATTTTGCAACAGCAGTATAGTTACCATTAACAACATACTTTAGAACCAAGCTGTTTTGAGGAAAATTTTGATACCAAGGAGAACCTTTTATATCAGCTTCTGTGGTAAACCAAATCTCAACCTTATTGGAAAAAACATAGTAAACACCCTTTTTACACTTGTAACCTAAAATCTCAAGATCACTATCCTCAATTTTTGGTTCAGGAAAATCTGAAAATGGGGTTTCAACCCTAAAAATCTTATCTCCGGTATCAAGCATCTTAACCGAGATCTCCTCATCATGATCCGCATAAAGCTTCTCTTTATCACCATCCTTTGAGAATAGAACAATATCATCACTATTAATAATAATCTTCTCATCAATAGGTTTTCCATTGTATAGCCTCTCATATTTTATCTCATAGGTTTTACTCAAAGCAAGTGAGGTAAAAACCAATAGGAGTAAGCTCAATTTTTTCATTATTTTATCTCCTCTTTTTTTGTTAATAATTTTGATTATTAAAGATAGTAAAAAAGTTTTAAATTCCCACTGATTATTATTGTTAAGGTTGGATTTTATCTAAATAAAAACAATATCAAAAAAAAATCTTTCAAATTATTGAATAATATTATTAAATTTAGGAGAATAACGGAATATTATGAAGTATTGATCTAATAAAATTAGATTTAATGATTTAATACAAATAGATTTAAAATAGGATGTCAAGCTTCTAATTGAATACACTTATTACTAAACAACCAAGGTCATTGCTATGAGTAGATTTGGAAATATAAAGAAGATATACTCAATAATGTCTAAAAAATCACTTTTCTTGTGGCTGTTTTCTGGATTTTTTTTAATGATTACTTTTAGTTTATCAATTATTGGTCCTATTGCACAGAAAAATATGATTGATACTTCAATAAAAGAGCATGCTTTAAGTATAAAATGGCTATATATACTTATTTTAATCTATTCCTCTATTGTGATTACTAGGTTAGTTTCAAATTTTTTATCAGGAGTAGCAGGAGTAAAAGAGAGTAAGAATTTTATTTTTTACTTCTTTTATAAAGTTCTCCACTTGAAAAAAACATTAATAAACAGAAATGGAAGTAGTTTTTTCTATGATATACTAGCTAGTGACTCAGAAAATGTAGTAAGATTTATAACAAGTCATACCACATTCTCTTTTATTTTCAGCACTATTCAATCATTAATTATTTTAGCAATTATCTTTACTTGGAATAAAATCATCTTTTTTGTAGTACTTTCCTACTTAATCCTAATATCTTTGGTTACTCTTTTAGCCTCAAAAATATTTAAACGAATATTTTCCCAAATAAGAGAAAATTCATCAATGTTTGTCAGTGAATCAATAGATAAAATTAGCAATAACTTTTCAATTATACATAATAGTATCTATGATAAAATTTTAGAAAGATTAATTGTTTTTTATAACCCTCTTTATAAAACATTCAAAAAACATCTTTTTACCAATATCAGTTTTGAATCATTGACCCAAACTCTTAATCTACTTATTACTCTCTTTATTGTTGTTTACTCCACACAACTAGTTATAAAAGAGGAGTTAACATACGGAGTAATGATTGCACTGCTCTCATATCTTCAAATGGCTAAAGAACCTGTTAATAGCTTTAAAGTTTTAATTTCAACTCTAAACAATGCTGATATAAGCATTAAAAGATTGTTAAGTTTGGAAACATTTGATACAAATGAATGCTCTTATAAATTAAAAAAAGTTCCATCAACTGATATTAAAAGTATAAAAGTATCCAATCTATCATTTTTCTATAAAGAAGCAGTAGAAAAGAGTTATCATAATATAAATTTTTCTCTTGATTCTGGTTGTTTAGCTTTAGTTGGTGTTAGTGGAGAAGGTAAATCAACAATTCTTAATCTACTAATAGGAGAAAATACAGCTCATAGCGGAGATATAGAGTATGATGAAATTTCTGAAAAACAGTTTAATTTGGAGTTTAAAAATTTAATCTTTAATATTTATTCACAAAATATTGAGATTTTTAATAAAGATCTATACTTTAATTTAGCCTTAGGAAAATCGGTTATAGATAAAGAAGAGATTGAAAAAATAGTAGAAAAAATTAAATTAGAGCTGACTCATCTTCTAGATAGTTTAGCTGATAATATTGAAAATTTTACTAAAATTAAAGATATTATTATAAATAATGAAAAATTTAGAGTCCTACTTCATATTATGGATATAACTCCCAATTTTTCAAAACTAAAAAAAGATGATGAACTATTTTATCTAAATTTCATAAAAGAACTTATTGAAAATCGAGAACTACTACTCAATAGAATGATAAAAATTGAATTTGATAGAACATATATTATAAAATCAGAAATAGAAGAGATTGTTAAAGAGTTAGGGTTGCAAAGCTTAGAGAATAGAGATTTTGGCGAAAATGGAAATAAAATATCTGGAGGAGAGAGGCAAAAAATTATGCTTGCTCGCTTTTTATTAAAGAAAAATTGGAGTTTTTTTATTTTAGATGAACCTCTTGTAAATTTAGATTCTATCAATGAAAAAGAGTTGCTTTCCCTTCTTATTAAATATCTTAAAGGAAAGAAGGGTATTATTATTTCTCATAAATTTAATTTGATAAAAGATCTTTCAGATAGAGTGATTTTAATTGAAGATGGTCATATTAAACAGAGAGGAAAACATCAAGAACTTATAAATATAAACGGAAAATATAAGGAGTTATATGAAACCTTCTGCGAAAATGTTAAATTTTAAAACTTACTTAAAAAATATACTATTCCTAACAATAGTAACCTTTTCACTTTCTTCATGTTCTAAAAATAGTGGCAAGGAATCTAAATCTATAAAATTATCTGAGATTTATAACTTTAAACTAAATGAAAACTTTATACAACCTGAGGAATTAATAGCCCCTTCGGCTGTATGTCAAGATTCATTGGGAAATATCTATATATCTTGCTCTAAATCGGCATTTATCTATAAGTTCAGTCCTGATTTAAAATATCTTTCTCGCTTTGGTGGTAAAGGGCAAGGTCCGGGAGAGTTTGCAGGAGGTCCTGTTACTTTAATATATATCAATGGTCAAATCCTATCATCTTGCTATAGAGATATGACAACCAATGTTTATAATCTAGAATCTGAGTTTATAAAGAAGCTACCTAGAAAACTACCCTCTGGTCTATCGGGAAGTGTCGTTTTCAATAATGACCTCCTAATGCACTTAGAGTTTTTAGATCAAAAAGATGATGAGATTCAAATTAGATCTACACTAGCAAAATTGGATAAAAGTTTTAGCGAAGTAGAATATGATATTTATAGCTATGAAACCGTTAGTAAGGGTTTATTAATGCCTATTTCTGATGCTCTTTTAAACTTTGCTACAAATGAAAAGAATCTCTATGTAGGTAGAGTTTCAAGCAAAGATTTTTATATTGATATTTATGATAAAAATTTCACTAAAGTAGGTAAAATTACTCATGGTTATCGAACTAAAATTAATGATTACGAGCAATATATCTACTTTTTTAATCAATACGGAGCAGGTTTCAAAAGCAAGAGTGAATCTAAGTGGAAAGATAAAAAGATTGAGTTTAAAGCTATTAATAGGCTATTTACAGATAAAGATGGAAGATTATTAGTTATATCGCCTAGAGAGAAAAAAGAGAATAAAAATGGGGAAATTTTAGTTGATGTTTATGAGGATAGTAACCTCTTGGGTAGTATAAAACTACCTTTCAAAGATCCTAAATTTTACAACTATGTTTACCATCTGTTAAACCTGTTGAAGATTTTACAATATCTAAAGAAACTCCATTTTTTAAAAGGTTTCTAGCTATCTCCACTTTTCCTTCGAGCTTTCCTTCTTCTCTACCTTTCTCTATTCCCTGTTTCCAAATATCTTCATCAACTTTAACTTTTGCCGATTCTGCCATACTTGCTGCATAATGGAGATTATCTAAATGTCTATTATAGGATCTAAGCTCATCATCTGAAAGTTTCATAATATTAAGCTTCTCTTTTGCTTCTTTCAATCCTTTAGCTTTAAACTCCGGCTTTATCTCCTCATTTTTAAGGAAATAGATCCACTCGTCAAGGGTGTTTTTAGCCAAATCATCAAAATTATTAATTTTCAGTAAGTAGTATTCCGGATACAACTCATAAACAGATTCTTTCTTCAGTTTCTTCTTTTGGGCTGGAGTTAATTTAAGCTCATCCCTTTTATGTAGTCCTATAAAATTGGTAGTTCCTTTATATACATAGTCCTCTCCCTGTCCTAGATCGAAGTAAACTATATTTATAGAGATTACTTTCTTTATATCTGAGTAGGAGTTTCCTGATTTCATATGATCTGTTATTATTTTACTTGTACCATAGAGCATTCTGAGCATAAAGTCATATTCATAATCATATTGAACTTCAATTATAATCATCTCATCTTTACTATTTTTAACCAATAGATCAACACGATTATATTTATCGTCTTTATTTTCTTTGTTACTCTCGCTTTCAAGAATTTCAAGTATTTTTATATCTTCAACCAATAGCTCAGATAAAAAACCCTCTAAAATATCAAAATTTGCTTTACTTCTAAGCATCTTTTTCATTGCCCAGTCAAAGCTTATAAGTTTTCTTCCTCTTAATATGCTCATAAATAGCCTCTCTATAACACTTACTATAATATAAATTACAAAATTTTGGTTAGTTTTGAAATAGGAATTTTAGGTTGAGGTTTAAATATAACAAAGGATAAACATAAAAATTTTTAAACCTAACACTCCCCATTCTTGATCTTCTCCAACTCAGCAATCCTATCCCTTAGTTCGGCAGCAACCTCAAATTTAAGATCTTCTGCTGCCTTCATCATTGCTTCTTTTAACTCTCTTATCTGATTTTCCAGATCCCCTTTATCATTATAAGTGAGTTTCTCCTCAGCAACATATTTACCCATATCCTCCTGACCAAAGTCAGATCTTCTCATTATCTCCTCTTTGCTCTTCTTTACAGTCTTAGGAGTAATGTTGTTATCAATATTGTACTGCTGTTGAATCTTCCGTCTTCTATTTGTCTCATCAATAGTGGCTTGCATTGAATCTGTAACCCTTTCAGCATAAAAGATCACCTTAGAGTTCACATTTCTTGCAGCTCTACCGGCTGTTTGAAGTAAAGATTTTCTATTTCTTAAAAAACCCTCTCTATCTGCATCTAAAATAGCAACCAAAGATACCTCAGGAAGATCAAGCCCTTCACGAAGTAGATTGATTCCCACGAGAACATCAAACTCACCAATCCTTAAATCTCTAATAATCTCAACCCTCTCTATCGATGAGATCTCGCTATGTAAATATCTAGCCTTTATACCGTGATTAACAAGATACTCCGTAAGATCTTCACTCATCTTTTTGGTAAGGGTACCAATGAGAACCCTCTCATCTCTAGCAATAACCTCTTTTACCTCTTTAAAGATATCATCTATCTGATTTCTTACCGGTCTCACAAAAATTTCAGGATCAATAATTCCCGTAGGTCTGATAATCTGCTCTATAACCTCCCCCCCACTCTCTTCTAGTTCATAATCTGAAGGTGTAGCACTTACATAGAGCATCTGTTTCTCTATATTTTCAAACTCCTCAAACTTTAAAGGTCTATTATCAAGTGCAGAAGGTAGTCTAAATCCAAAATCAACAAGGGTAGTTTTTCTCGCTCTATCACCATTATACATAGCTCTAATCTGAGGAATTGTTACATGACTCTCATCTATAATCATTAAAAAATTATCTGGAAAAAAATCCATTAAACAATAGGGTCTATCCCCCTCTTTTCTACCAGAGAGATGTCTAGAGTAGTTCTCAATACCGGAACAAACACCCATCTCAGCCAAAAACTCCATATCGAGCTTGGTTCTCTGTTCAATTCTCTGAGCTTCAAGTAGCTTACCTCTCTTGGTAAACTCCTCTACCCTCTCCTCCATCTCCTCTCTTATATTTTCCAAAGCCTTCTCTATTTTAGGCTTACTTACAACAAAATGTTTAGAAGGTAAGATATCTATATAATCTCTCTCCTCAATAACCTCTCCTGTTAAATAGTTGATTATAGATATTTTCTCAACCTCATCGCCAAAGGTTTCAAGCCTTATAGCAACCTCTTCATAAGCAGGATGAATATCTATAATATCCCCTTTTACCCTAAAACTACCTATTGAAAGATCATACTTATTTCTAGTATATTGCATCTCGATCAACTTCTCAAAAAACTCATATCTGTCGAGTTCATCTCCAACACTTACCTTTGTAGAAAGCTCTCTATAATCTGAAGGAGAACCTAAACCATAGATACAACTTACAGAAGAGACTACAATTACATCATTCCTTTTAACTAAAGAGGAGGTAGCCCTTAGCCTAAGTCTCTCAATCTCATCATTGATAGATGTTGTTTTCTCAATATATGTATCCGATGTTGGCAGATAAGCTTCCGGCTGGTAGTAATCGTAGTAACTTATAAAATACTCTACAGCATTTTCAGGGAAAAAGGATTTTAGTTCGAGATAGAGTTGAGCAGCTAAAGTTTTATTATGGGAAAGAACAAGGGTAGGTTTATTTACCTTTTGAATAACATTAGCCATAGTAAAAGTTTTACCTGAACCCGTTACTCCAAGTAAGGTTTGATGTTTCTGATTAGCTTTTATATTTTTAACAATCTGTTCTATAGCCTGTGGTTGATCCCCAGTAGGTTTAAACTTTGACTCTAACTTAAATTTTCCCATTAAAAAACTTCCTTAACAACTTAAATCTTTTGTGTATTAAAGATAGTTAAAAAGTTTTGGTTTCTCATTAATTAATTAGGGTTTCCTAAAAAAGTCATAAGGCAATTCATAATTCACCATTCATAATTAAAATAAAAACCTTGCATTTTACTTTGAAGCTAAAACTTAAACTCTTAAATAAAGAAGATGTCTCCTTTTAAGTAGACTCTAAACAGCTACTTTTCTTTCCTCTCTTGTCAAAATTCAAGAGAGTAGATAGCTTCTTTTATATCCTCGGTATCTTTCTTTATATCAAAAACTTTAACCATTTCAGTAATTACTGAACTCTTATTAGAAATAGCCTCTACTTTTTTAAGATACTCTTAATAACCACGAACTTTTAGCCATTTCTGTAAAAGACCTTTTTCATAAAACTCTAAAATATCATCTATACAGAAATTTTCCTGTAACTCCTCAATTGTTCTTACAGGTTTATCATCCAATATCAAGTTAAATTTAATCGTTTTTGCCATTTGGAAACTCCTTTATTTGTTATACTTTGGATTAAACAATGAAATTAGTATAGTTTCTAATACTCGAGCTTTTTTGACATCCTCTTTATCAACTATACTTCCAATTGAAATGGTTATTAAATTAAATGATTTAATCTTTTTTATAGACTCATTAGGAGTAATTTCTTTATTCATAAGTAAACACTCAATATCCTGAATATTTTTAGAAAGAGTAGCCCCTGTATCTCCTTTTTTAACTGATTTAACTTTTTCTGTAGATTCATCAAAATCAATTTCTTCATTATTGGGTTGAAGCTCTATATTTTTAATCTCTTTAGAGGAAGTAGTTCCTGTATCTTCTTCACTAGCTCTATACTCTCGAAGTTCTTGACCTATTCTAGTTTTTAAATCCTGTCCCTCTACCTTTTTACCACCAACTCCAATATAAACAGGAACTTTTTCATTATTAACGAAGATATAGACACCTGTTCTATCTTTCAAGATATCTAAAGAAGATAAATTATTATTACCATTATCATTTATAATTTTACTAGGATTAAACTTATCTAATTTAACATCATCAATACTTTCCCCATACAAAGCACGGATACACTTAATAAAATATTTATTCATACTAGAATATTGAGATAAAATATCATCTTTTGAGATTAAAATCTTTTCATTAATTGGACTCTTCATCATACCCTTCCTCTACTATTTTATTCCACTTATTTTCATGTTAAGAAATAGGATCTGAAACTTTTTTTTCATGAAGTTCTTTATTTATATTTTTAATTACGCCCCCTTATTTTAATTACTATGTTTAAGTTAATAGTTTTAAGTATATAAAACTATTCTCTTACTAAGATAACCATTTATTTTACCTAAAAACAATATTTTTAAGTGTTATATATTAAATATTTGATTTTTAGATCTTAATTGATAAGCAACAGAAGTTAAAAGTATATATTTCTAATATTTTATTTACCTATTAGGTTAATCTTTTTCTTGAAAAAACAGATTGCTTTTATTATCTTCATTTGATAGTATGAAAAATTGGAACTATATATTGAAGGTTAAGATTTCAGATAAAAAACTGAAAAAAATTATTGAAAACGAGGATACAAAAAAAGCTATTAAAGTTTATGGAGATAAAAGAGCTCGTAAAATTTATCAGCGTTATATTGAGCTTTGCAATATTGACAACTTTGAAACTCTTCTAAATCAAAGAGTAGGTCGATGTCATCCCTTATCTGGGAAATTAAAAGGGAAGTATGCTCTTGATTTGGATCATCCATACAGAATGGTTATAAAGCCTATCTTTACAAAGGATATGGTATTAAAAGAGGTTGTGGTAACAGAAATTATCGAAATAATAGACTATCATTAGGAATGATAAAGGGAAGTTTATGAGAATACTAGGATTACCTGTTTTACCAGGGGAAACAATAAAAGAGCAACTAGAGACTTGGAATATCTCTGTTAAAGAGTTTTCTATAAGAATGAACTTTAGCGAAAAACATATAATAGATATAATCAAAGGTCGAGTTGAGATAAGTCCAGAAATTGCAAATAGATTAGAAATTGTTTTAAATATTAGTGCTGATTTTTGGTTAAAACTACAACAAACATATATCCTTTCTCTGATAAAAGAAAAAGAGGAAAAAGAGATAGAGGATGATGAAAAAATTTTAAAATTTATTCCATATTCAGAGATGGTAAAAAATGGCTGGATTAAAAATGCAAAAAGAAAAATTGACAAAATCAATATTTTAAAAAAGTATTTTGCTGTTGCAAAACTAGAATCAATAGAAAAAGTTGAAGCTATTGCATTTAGAAAATCCCAAAAATATCTATCTTCAAGCTACTCAATTGCTGCATGGTTGAGAAATGGGGAAAATAAATTAAAAGAGGAGTTAGAATTTCCAGAGTACACTAGAAGTAAAATAAAAAATTATCTAATCCCTGAAATAAAAGAAAAACTCATTTTTTGTTCTGATATATCTAAAATAGAAGCTGAACTAAAAACTCTATGTAAAAATTGTGGTATCCATTTCTTTATAATTTCACATATAAAAAAAGCAAATCTAAACGGTGCAGTTTATTGGAAAAATAAAAGACCAATAATACAAATGAGTAAGAAAGGGAGATATGCAGATATTTTTTGGTTCTCTTTTTTCCATGAACTTGGACATATATACAATGAACATTCAAAGAAAGAGACTATTATAGAGAGCAACTATGACGATAATAAAAAATTTGAGCTTGAAGCAGATCTATTTGCAAATAAATACCTATATCCAAAAAGTTATAAAAAGTTCTCCACAAAGCCAAAAATAGAGAGAAAAAATATAATAGAATACTCTAAATCTGAAAATATACATTGTGGTTTAATTGTAGGAAAGCTACAGCATGATAGAAAAATACCTTGGTCTTATTGTAATGATCTTAAAGTTAAATTTGAGTAATTTTTCATCAAATAGAATCTACCCAAAAAGTACAAATTTTCAAAGCTAAGGCAAAATCAACTTTAGTAATCCAATTATAATAGCTTTTAACCTATTAGTTTCTCCCTTTCACAAGCTACTCTCTATACACAAGTATAAGATCAAATTATAATCTAATAATAAAAAGTATTAGCTTAGATAAACATCTTGACCTCTAAGGTTCTTGAAAGGTATAAGTATATTATTATAGTTTTCGTTCCCTTCGAGAGCCTAAAGGTACAGTCTTTTTTACATATATTTATACTTATCACACTAAATACTCTATAGATACCTATACAAAACTCAGGTTAAATAGTTCTATTTATTAGAGCAAAATCTACTTAACCAAAACCATTTTCTTAGCACCCACAACCTTTCCATCTACAGAAAGTGAATAGAAATAGATTCCTGAATTTAGATACAATCCGTTAAAATCTACAGAATAGCTTCCTAAAGACAAATGACTATTTACAATAGTTTTAACAATCTCACCCTTCGTGTTGTAAACTGACAGATCTACCTCTCCATCTTTATCCAGCTTAAAAGAGAGTGTTGTAATAGGGTTAAAAGGGTTTGGATAGTTTTGGTATAATCTATAATTTTCTATAAGTTGACTCTCATCAATATCTACAATATCAAACTCTCTAAAAATCTGTAACTTATCAAGATTAAGGTCTCTACCATTAGCAGAGCAACCTAACAATCCAATTTGGATCGAGTTCTCTTTACCATATTGATCTAAATCAACCTCATGTAAATGCCATTCATTGGGATCTCCGGTAAATCTATAAAATCTTTCAACGTCAATCCAGTCTGAACCATCTTTAACCTGAACAATTAAACTATCATTAGCCCATGTATTACCCAAAGAATGGAAAAGATAAAAACTTAATTTGAGATGAGAATCTTCCTTAGAAACATCTATTGGAGGAAGCTCTAATCTTATATCATTTCCAGATGCTGTAAAAGCAGAGCTGTATCTTATTAGTTTCTCTCCATCTTGAGGTAAGGTTCCACTAGGAGATAAAGCTTCACTTTCAACCGTCCATTCTCCTAATGTTCCACTGGTTTGTACCGTATTCCAGCCGTTAGGAATTTCACCACCTTCAAAACTTTCAGTTAGATAAACAACCGGATAGGGAAACCAACCAATATTATAAAGGTCTGTCATATTTATATGATTGAGTTGATCTTCTAAGATAAATTTAATTGTTCCGGCTGTTGGAGTAGAATAGCTGCCAAGATCAGCTTCAAAATTATAGAATCTTCTACTCTTACTAACATCATTCATAGTAATGGTTTCTGTTGTTCCATTAACTGTAACTTCAGCCTTTACGGACTCCAATCCTGTCGCTTCTCTAATCTTTATACCTATGATCATATTTTCATTTATTAAGGCTTCAACACCACTAACAGAGATAAGCTCAGGAGCTTCATTATCCTCTAAAATAGATCCGTTAGTAAAAGTTATATCATCAATCCAAGCACAATCTTCCCCATTCTGTGTTGAATAATCCTTTATGTATGACCACTTAAAAGTATGAATACCGGCTTCAACAGGATAGGTAAACTCCTCCCAATCAAACTCTCCACCCCATTTATCAATTTCAATATCATCTATGTAGAAAAACAGTCCATCATATATAGATGCACCTGAAGGTTCGCATGAAACTTTTCTTGAAAAAGTAACCTCTCCTGCATCTTCATAGTTTAGTTCAATACTCAAATCACTATTTTGGTTATCATATATAACTCCTGATTTTGCAGAATATATACCCTGATTGCTATTTTCATCAATAACCCAATCTGCATTACCATAAGATTCCCAGTTTAGAGACAATAGATCTCCGCTCTCAAAATCCTCCGTTATAGTTGCATTCACAATAGTTACCATAAGGAAAATTAAAATCAGATAAAACCTCATACCACCCCCTATATTTTTTAGGATTAAACCCCCAATATTAAATTATAGTAATATTTATAGGCTTTTAGTACAAAAAAATAAGAAATTTATATATTTGAGAAAAAACACCACATGGTATCTGTTGAAAAACTCATAAACACTATTCAGTTACGGAAAAATAATAGTAGAGTGATGGATTTATCACAGACTGATTTTTTTTGATAGAGATCATTTGAAAACCATTACATTTTTAATCAAAATTTTCTGACTACTTATTTAAACATATAAACTCTAACCTTTTTTAAAATGTCCTATTTACAAAGTGATAAGATTGGCTTGACTCTTTAGGATAAAATAGCTACTTTCAACTACCTAGTATAATGCTTTATAATCATGGTGTGATAGAATCTAGAAGCGAGTATTTATGGAAAATGATAAGCTTATTGAAAAAATTATTGAAAAAACAATAGATGAAATTAATAAAAGTTTAAAGAATGAAATCCCTAAAGATGATAGTAGTGAACTTTTAGGTAAAAGTTTAGACTCCCTTTCAGTAATAAACTTTATTGTCATTTTGGAAGAGAATATAAATAAGATTGGAAATATTGAAATAGTATTGACAAATGATGATTCAATATTTTCAGAGCCATCACCCTTTAGGACAATTGAAACACTCAAACTATATCTAAAAAAAATAATGAAGTAAATTATGTCTAAAATAATATTAATATCCGATACAAACATCTCACCTTTAAAATCTTTTCTTACAAAAAGGTGTGATATAGAGATTTTTATGCCAAAATTTGGAGAAGCAGCACCTAGTTTAATGGATATTGATAGAAATCCTGTTAATAAGGAGGGAAACTATATTCTTGTTTGGGTAAAGCCTGATTCTGTATCTTACCATTTTAGGAAGATATTTGAATATGATGATATATCTATAGATAAGATAGAAAATGAGGTTGATAATTTTTGTGAACTGTTATCACAATTTTCTAACTATACTATAATATTTCCAACACTAATACTGCCTCCATATTTTAGAGGGAGAGGAATTGAAGATTATAGATATGATTACGGCTTTTCAAATATTATTGATAAAATGAATCTTCAAATTTCAAAATATTTTAGTAACCATAAAAATTTTATTATGCTCAACAGCAATAGATGGCTGTATGGTTCAAATATTGAAAGCTTTAATCCTAAGCTTTGGTATATGGGAAAAATTCTTTACGGAAACGAAATATTTGATCTTGCATCAGAGGATATAATCTCATCTATAAACACCATTGAAGGAAAAAGTAAAAAGATGATAATTGTTGATCTTGATAACACCCTCTGGGGAGGTATTGTAGGGGATGATGGAGTTGAAAATATTAAGTTGGGTGGACATGATCATATAGGTGAAGCTTTTAAGGATTTTCAAAAGGAGTTAAAACTTCTCACAAAAAGAATCTTGTAGAAGAGATAAACATAGGTCTTGATTCAATAATATTTTTTGATGATAATCCTTACGAAAGAGAAAGAGTAAAAGATTCTCTCCCTCAAATTTTAGTTCCTGATATTTCAAAAGATCCTACAACATATAAAAAAACTTTACAATCTTTGAACTGTATAGACAGTTATCTTCTGAGCGATGAGGATAGAAAAAGAACAAATATGTATCTCACTTCAAAAAAGAGAGAGAGCTCAAAGTCAAGTTTTACAGATATTGAAAGTTGGCTTAAAAGCTTAGATATTAAGGTTATTGTTGAAGAGTTTAATAAAAAGAATAGTTTGAGAATCTCTCAACTTTTAAATAAGACCAACCAGATGAACCTGAGAACTAGAAGACTCTCTTTAAATGAGCTTGAAAAGTGGGTTTCTTCAGAGAATAACTACATGTGGAGTATAAGAGTAGTTGATAAATTTGAGGATAGTGGAATAACGGGAATTATAGGCGTAAAAGTTATTGATAACACTCTATTTGTCGAAGATTTTATTCTAAGCTGCAGGGTTTTTTCCCGAAATATTGAAAACTATATGATATGGTATATTTTTGAGCAAGCAAAAAAACTTGGTGTGGATAGAGTTGAAGCTTGTTATATAAAAACAGATAAAAATAAACCATGTTTAGATTTTTTTATGAAAAGTGGATTTGAGAAAGAGGATAATCTTTTTTACCAAAAAAGTGGATATGATTATAAAAAGCCTCAATTTATAAGTAGCAGGTAGAAACTATGTTTGAGAAGCTGTTTAAAATAATATTTTCAAATAAAATTTTACTACCATTTTATCATCATGTATCAGAAAAGCAGCCTATACATACAAAACACCTTTTTAAATCCAGAAATATAAGTCATTTCAGATCTGACTTGGATTATTTTCTAAAACATTATAATCCTGTTTCAGTTGATGATATTTATAGATCTATTTTTAAAAATTATAAACTTCCACAAAACCCTTTTCTTTTAAGTTTTGATGATGGTTTCAGTGAAGTAGAATCTATAGTTGCACCCATATTAAAAGAGAAAGGTTTACCGGCAATATTTTTTCTAAACGGAGATTTTATAGATAATAAAGATATGATGTTTAGATGCAAAGCAAGTATTCTTATTGAGATAAACAATATCTCTCCAATATTAAGAGAACAATTAGATACAATAAAGGATCTTTTTCAATCATTTGATTTGGAGTATACAAATTTTAAAGATTCTGTAAAATCTATATCCTATAACAAAAAAGATCTCTTGGATAAACTTTTAGAAGTTGGAGAGTTTGATATAGAAAGCTATCTAAAGAACAAAAAGCCATACTTAACAACAGATCAAATTTTAAGTTTAAAAAAAGATGGTTTTGATTTTGGTTCTCATAGTATGGACCATCCTTACTACGGAAAAATATCTGAAGATAAACAGATTGAGCAAACTTTAAACTCTTTAGAAAAGGTTCAAAATATTGTTAACAGCAAATTAAAACTATTCTCATTTCCATTTAGTGAAGAGGGGGTTAGAGAAAGTTTTTATGAAAAAATCTCTCCATACTTAGATCTTACCTTTGGAACTTTTGACAATAAGTTTGATCCTATAAAATTTTCTCTTCAAAGATTTGCAATGGAGGATTATGGAGATAGAATCTCCACAACAGAGGAGAGTGTTAAATCATTTTATAAAAGATCTATATTAAGGATACCTTTTGGAAAAAGCAGTGTAAAAAGGGTTTAAAATTTAAATGGAAATATTTCAGTACAATAGAATTCAGTTAAAAAAAGAGATAGAAAAAGAATCCTTTTTTAGAGGAGAAAGGATACCCATCTCAAAACATAGAGCTATTTCTCACATAAATAATCCAAGAGCAAATGATGAGGATATTTTACTAATAATTGCAAAAGAAGATAGTTCTTTAGTGGGATATATAGGAGTTATTCCCGATTATACTTATTCTGGTGAAGAGAGGATTAAATTTGGCTGGATAAGTTGCTGGTGGATTGATGAAAATCAAAGAAAAAGTGGTATTGGAGCTAAGCTACTTCTAAAACTTTTAAAGGAATATAAGTTTAGAATATGTGGGGTTAATTTTTCACCTGAAGCTGAAAAAGTTTTTATTGCTACAAAAATGTTCAATACACTTACAAAAATTGAGAATAGAAACTATATAATAAGATTGGATTTGTTAGATCTGCTAAAAAGAAAATCATATTATGTAACTTATTTAAAACTCCCATTAAAAGCTTTGGATATTTTTATAAACTCATTATACTCCATAAAAAGATTGAACATTAGGAAAAAACTAACTACAAAGTATGAGGTAATAGACAGAGTTGACGATAAGAGCTATAACTTTATCAGAAAGTATCAACCTAAAAATCAATTTCTCAGAAGAGAAAAAGATGAACTAAACTGGATAATTTCTTACCCTTGGATTATTGAAAGGGGGGAAAAAAATAATGAAGATTTAAAATACTACTTCTCCTCATCTTCAAAGCAGTTTAAATATAAACTTCTCAATATATACGATTATAACAATGAGTTAATTGGAGTTACTCTTTTAAAATTGAGAGATTTTAATATGAGTGTTCCCTTTTCCGTTTACAAGCCAAAAAGTGAAACCATAATTGCCAAAACCATTATAAAAGAATCTATTCTAAACTCGATAAAGATAGTTACAATATCCGATTCTAAAATAAAAGATGAGATCTCTAACGGTTTGGATATATCCATTAAAAGTTGGGATAGAAGTAAGCCTATCTACTACTCAAAAATGATAGGGATCGATAAAAATAGATACTCTTTTCAAGATGGTGACGGAGACTCTATATTTACCTAATCTATTTA
>PDWJ01001692.1_pt1 | contig 26050 bp, 16 predicted proteins | sample 1430881 | NCBI WGS metagenome assembly PDWJ01 (sample SAMN01162460, study PRJNA174530) | Oral metagenome, whole genome shotgun sequencing project. | biome: Marine environment; feature: Marine mammal; material: Swab sample of the gingival sulcus; isolation source: swab sample of gingival sulcus...
AACTATTCGGCAAAAAGTGGGTGATTTTTTTCACCCCTTTTTTCCGAAAAATTGTATATTATTCCGCCTAAAAAATTGCATTTACTAATAGAACTTACAATTTATAGAAAAAAAATCTGCTAAGCCTTGATTATAAAGGAATAAAGAAAACATAATTGATTTTCAGGATGTTACAAGATTAAATTTCTGTCCAAAGTCGCTGAAATAGTGAAAATTAAGCATTTAGCTCTAAAAAAAATAGTGTTAAAAATTTTGGAAAAACTGGAAATAATTTACCTTTGCTGTGAATTGATTTTTTATAACATTTTTTTTTAATAAATTATAACATGAATAAAGCAGAATTAATTGATGAAATTGCAGCAGGTTCAGGATTAACTAAAGCCGACGCACGAAGAGCATTAGACGCTTTTGTTGAAGCAACCGAAAAAGCACTTAAAGCCGGTGACAGAGTAGCATTGGTAGGATTTGGCTCTTTCTCTGTTTCAGAACGTAAAGAAAGAAAAGGACGTAATCCGCAAACAGGTGCTGAAATTACAATACCTTCTAAAAAGGTTGTTAAATTTAAAGCAGGTAATGAACTTTCTGATAAAGTAAACTAATTACCTTAATTGAAGCTTATGAAAAAAGGAGATACGCTTGTATCTCCTTTTTTTATATAGACATATTTACAAAACAATAATTATATAATACACTTATAACCAGACATTTACAAAACAAAAAACAATTACAAAATAAATAGTTGTTATCTTAGACTTATTCGGTTTTTAAACAATACTTAAAATTATTTTTTAGCCTTATAATATAGTGTCGATGAATTTTCTTTACGGAAAATTTTTTCAGCTTGTAAGCGTATATCTTCAGGTTTTACAGCCTTATAAAATTCAGCCTCTTCATTTATTCGTTCTGCCTTATCCCAAAGTTCAAAATATGCCGGCTCTATTGCCTTGTCCAATGTTTTTTCTTTACTGGTAGCTAAAGTAAATTCTATATTGTTCTGTAATTTTTCTATATCATACTGATTTATAGGATTTTCTATAAGTTTCATAATTTCTTCATCAATAGCATTTTCGGCTTCTCTGAAACTGACATCCTCATTTAGATAGCCTGAAAAAAGAAATAAGTTTCTATCAATTTCGGGGCTTTGAAAAGCCGATATATCTGAAAATAAACGTTTTTCACGCATAAGTTTTTGGGCAAGACGAGCTGATTCACCTTCGGAAAGGATATTTTCTAAAAGTTTGGTAGAATAAAAATTGGAAGAATTTCTGTGTCCTTCCACGTGATATGCTTTTGTAATTACATTGTAGGGTACATCTCGCTCTACCGTTAAATATCGGGCTTCGGTTTGGGGTGGTTCTTGTGGTAAAGAACGCTCGGGAACTGCTTTGCTTTCTATATCGCCAAACCATTTTTCGCTTATTTCTTTTATATAGTCGGTTTTGAAATTACCCGAAACGCACAAAATAGCATTATTGGGTACATAATATTTATGATAAAAATCTTTTACGTCGTCTAAAGTTATTTTTTCTATATGTGCTATCTCTTTACCTATGGGCAACCAACGATAGGGGTGTTTTTTGTATGCTAAATCATAGATTAACATAGGTATATCGCCATAAATTGAATTTAGATAGTTTTCTTTAAATTCTTCTATAACTACACCTTTTTGTGTAATAAGAGCTTTTTCTGAAAAAATTAAATTTTTCATTCTATCGGATTCTATCCAAAAAGCTGTTTCTATATTATTTTTGGGTAAAACTTCGTAATAGTTCGTGTAGTCTTGTTCGGTAAAAGCATTGTTGCTGCCACCGGCTTTTTCCAATACATTATCTAAAGCAGGAACATTTGCCGAACCGCTAAACATAAAGTGTTCAAACAAATGAGCAAATCCTGTTTTTTCGGGATTTTCATCTTTAGACCCTACATCATACAGTAGATTTACTACTGCCAGCGGACTATTTGGATTTTGACTCACTATCACTCTTAATCCATTGTCAAGCGTAAATTTCTCTAAATTTATCATAATAATTTATTAAAAATTGAAATTTTCAGATTGCGCAATTTCAGCTTTTGCTGTTTTGTATTCCGATATAATTTCATTTATTATTTCGGCTACGGGTTGTATTTTATCAATAATTGATGCAATTTGTCCTATTTCTAATTCTCCGTTAATTTGGTCACCCTCAAAAATTCCTTTTTTAGCTCTACCTTTTCCCAGTATTTTTATAATTTCTTCGCGCGATGCACCTTGTAGCTCAGCTGTTTCTACTTTTCGGGCAAATTCATTCATTATGAGGCGCACCGGAATATGTTTTTTCATCATAAGTTTGGTATCTCCCTCTTTCACATTAAGCACTGTTTGTTTAAAATTAGGATGTGCCGAACATTCGTGAGATGCCACAAATCTTGTTCCTATCTGCACACCTTCGGCTCCGAGTATCATGCTTGCCAACATTCCGCGTCCGGTAGCTATACCGCCGGCTGCAATAATTGGTTTATTTACTGTTTTTTTTACAGAAGGAATTAATGTAAGACTTGTCGTTTCTTCGCGTCCGTTATGCCCTCCTGCTTCAAAACCCTCTACCGTAATGGCATCTACGCCGGCTTCTTCGGCTTTCAATGCAAATTTAGAACTTGCTACTACATGAGCCACTTTTATTCCGGCTTCTTGAAATATTGACGTATAAGTTTTAGGATTTCCGGCTGAGGTAAATACAACTGGGACTTTTTCTTCTAAAATAACTTTTATGTATTCTTCCGAAGCTGTGTATATTAGTGGAAGATTAACTCCGAAAGGCTTATTGGTATTGGCTTTTACTTTTTTTATTTGTTGTTTTAAAATATCGGGATACATTGAACCGGCACTCAACAAACCAAGCCCGCCCGCATTGCTCACTGCCGAAACAAGTTCGTAGCCCGAACACCAAACCATACCGCCCTGAATTATAGGGTATTGTATGTTAAATAATTTAGATATTCTATTACTCATTTATTTTCTGTTTGGCACAAAATTAGTTAAATTATTAAAAAAATAAATATGATTTTTAGTACATTAGAATTAAAGTTTAATTTCAACCCCAACCTCCATAATAAACTGATAATCAGCATTGCAAGAAACAAGAACACGATAATAACTTGTTGATAATCAACAAAATAAATCTTCCCCCTTGTTGAGAAAATTTATAAAAATTCATAAAAAAGTTTTTTCTAATTTTAAAAGACTTTGTTGCATGGATGATAATAATATATATTAAGCATTTTATAACAAGCTATTTATAAAAATTTACATCTTTATTATAAATACCTTATAATCAGTTTATTAATTTGGCATTCACACACACTACAACCTGTTGATTACTAGCAAGTTAAACTCGTAATTCGTAATTTAACGAAGTTTTGATAAATGTAAAAAACTTATAACCAACATTTTAGGCGCTAATTGAACCATGCAACAAAGTCATTTTAAAATAAGAGGCTTACCTTAAAAATAATCGTTAATAATTGTTTAAAAATGTTAAAAGCTGTACTTTTTAAATAATATTGTTAATGAGAGTGCGTTAATTATATAAAAATGAAATAAAATGCTTATGAAAAAGAACTCTATTTTTATTTACTCTTACAATTCGATACATGGTAAATCTTCGGTTAAAATTAAAGAAATTACTCAAAAAGAAAAGAAATTAAACAAAACCTTAGAACTTATTAAGGTGAAAGCTCCTGAGCATGTTTGTAAGAAGATCATAGACTACGCTTACTCCGTGTGTGAATAAAATCGGAGATTTTTAATTGTTAATTATTGATTTGTTTTCGGGTATCTTTAAATCTTTTTAAAGATACCCGTTTTGAGTACACCTGTCAATTAGCAAAGTCGAAGCGCCCCACCCCAACTAACGAAACCTAAACGGCAATTTAACTTTATAATTCAAATCAAAAGCAATATGAAAACTTACTCCGTGTATCATATTCTTTTCGTAGAACTCATAAAACGCATAGCCGCCCAAACCGGCTTTAACATTATCAGATATATTAAAATATCGCATAGCCGACAAACTCAAACAGGAACGATGCACACGCCCAAACCCCTCGCCCCGTATCATTGATACATTGCTATACATAGGATTACCTTTGTACGAAAACCACCTGTTACCGAAAAAATACATTAAATCTACATGTGTTTTCCTAAACTTTGCCTCCAAGTCGGCATAAGCAGCCCAACCATAACGGAAAAGTAACTTATAATAAGGTGTGGCTTTATACGCAAGACTGCCACCAACCGAAGCAGCAATACTATTATACTCGTTAACATTCTGATTATGAGTAAATTGTGCAGATAAATTGGCAGTTGTTACAACGGGTTTATCTGTATCGTTTATTTGTCCGCCTTGATGCCCTACCGTGAATGCCAAAAGTAAATCATTGTACGAATTCGTCCTTTTGTTGAAACGCCAATTCCAAAGCGATGCCCCAAACAAATACTCAGGGTGCAAACTACCCTTGTGTATATAACGCTCCGATTCAAACCATGAATAGCCCTGTATATTGCCCCAGTCTGAAACAATAGCAATCCCCCCCGTAGATGGATTTTTTATGAAAAACTCATGATGTAAAAGAAAATCGGGAACGGCAAGTTTAATTTTTTCAGGCAAACTACCCAGCAATACATGAGTATTATCGCCCGTTCTCCAATCTAAACGAAACAAAGGACGCAAAATAGTAGAATCAACATCGCCAAAATAATAAATCCAATTTCCACCAAAACGCAACTTCAATTTTTTGGCTATTTCTACATTATAAGAAAGCTCCAAACGCGTGCCGGGCATAGTGTAACCTTTTAGAAAAACCGTAAAAGCTTCAACATTTTTTAAAAAACTAACACTTCTTATATCCAACATATTTGAAGCAGTATCATTTTTTATTACAGATTGATATAATTTCCTATGAAGATTTTGACTCGACAAATCATTACTAATCAGTAGTATAACTAAAATATAAAATAATTTTAAAATTTTTTTAACTTGCATTATTATCTTTTTAAAATTTATTATTCAAATAAAAGAGCACAGGTAAGTTACTAGTAATCAATGTTTAGCACGAAAAACAAAATAATGTTTATATTTTTTTGAAATTATAACATGAAATATATTAAAAAAAATTACATTTGTCCCAAATTTATTCGCACTAAATATTAATCACCAAAAATATATTATTTATGTCAATATTAAAACCATTTAAAGGATTAAGACCAAATGACAAATTGGTTGAAAAGGTTATAGCTAAACCTTACGATGTTTTAAATTCAGAAGAAGCACGAGAAGAAGCTAAAGGAAATCCTTATTCCTTTTATCATGTGAACAAACCGGAAATAGACCTTCCGGCAGATATTGATATTCATTCTCAACCCGTCTACGAAAAAGCTAAAGAAAACTTTGACAAATTTGTGAAAGAAGGCGTATTCATTCAAGATGAAACACCGGCTTACTACGTTTATGCACAAACCATGAACGGAAAAATTCAATACGGTTTGGTAGGTTGCGCAGGCGTAAGCGATTATATGGAAAATAAAATTAAAAAACATGAACTTACACGAGCCGACAAAGAAGAAGACCGAATGAACCATGTACGCGTAACAAAAATAAACGCAGGTCCCGTATTCTTTACTTACAGAGACAATAAAACCATAGACGAAATAGTAGCTGAAAATATAAAAACTCCCGCCCTTTGCGACATAACACCAGATGACGGAGTGAGACATCAAGTGTGGAAAATAGACGACCCCAAAACCGTAGAGACCATAGAAAATACTTTTGCTACTGAAATAGACAAACTCTATGTAGCCGACGGACACCACCGTACAGCAGCAGCAGCATTGGTAGGCAATGAAATGAAAAAAAATAATCCGAACCACACAGGCAACGAAGAATACAACTTTTTCTTAGCCGTAAACTTCCCCGCTTCGCAACTCAACATTATAGACTACAACAGAGTTGTAAAAGACCTAAACGGTTTATCGAACGAAGAATTTTTGAAAAAATTAGAAGAAAACTTCAAAGTAGAAAAAATAGGCGAAGAAATATACAAACCGCAAAAATTACACGAATTCAGTATGTACTTAGACGGCAACTGGTATAAAATGACAGCAGCCTCATCAACATACAACGAAAACGACCCGATAGACGTTCTTGACGTTACAGTACTTACCAAAACAGTTCTTACCCCACTACTCGATATAAAAGATTTGCGCCGTTCAAATAGAATTGACTTCGTAGGCGGAATAAGAGGTCTGGGCGAATTGAAAAAACGCGTAGATTCAGGCGAAATGAAAGCCGCATTTGCACTATATCCGGTAAGCATGAACCAACTTATGGAAATTGCTGATAACGACATGATTATGCCACCCAAAGTTACATGGTTTGAACCCAAGCTACGTAGCGGAATGATAGTTCACAGCTTAGAAGACTAAACTTAAAGCATGTCCTTACCGCGGTAAGGACAGCTTTTTTCTTAAAACAAAAATTAACTATTTATGAAAAAACTTATTGTAAACTTAGTCCTTATTATTTCTATTCCTTTTGCACTTTTTACCGCATGTAATGAAGAATCTGTAAAAAAAGCAAATGATAAAGACAAAGCTAAAGAAAAACCTATGGACATTAATTCAAAAGTAGCAGCTTACGCACCATTTGAGTTAAAAGCAGACATAAGCTCGCTCTCAGATAAACAGAAAAAAATGTTATCCATACTTTTTGAAGTTGCTCAAATAATGGACGATATTTACTGGGAACAAACATACGGCAACAAAGAACTACTGTTCGACAGTTTGCTTAACAACGATGCCGAAAAAGAATTTGCCGCAATAAACTACGGTCCTTGGGAACGACTCAACGGCAATAAATCCTTCGTTAAAAACATAGGCGAAAAACCTAAAGGCGCACAGTTTTATCCGAAAGATATGACAAATGAAGAGTTTAAAAACTTTGGCGATGTTGATAAAGAATCACAGTATACATTACTGCGTAGAGACGAAAACGGTAAACTAAAAACCGTTTGGTATCACGAAGCCTATAAAGAAAAAATTGACAAAGCTGTTAAACTACTAAAAGAAGCAGCGAAATATGCTAAAAGTAAAGACTTTAAAAAATACCTACTACTCAGAGCAGAAGCATTAGCAACTGATGATTATTTTAAATCGGACATGGCTTGGATGGATATGAAAGACAATGATATAGACTTTGTGGTAGGTCCAATTGAAAACTATGAAGACAAATTGTTTGGATACAAAACAGCACACGAAGCATTTATTTTGATAAAAGACAAAGAATGGAGCAAAAAACTACAACGCTTTGCATCTTTAATGCCTCAAATGCAAAAAGAACTGCCGGTAGATGCCAAATACAAAGCTGAAAAACCCGGTGCAAACTCCGATTTAGGTGCTTATCAAGTAGTATATTATGCCGGCGACTGTAACGCAGGAAGCAAAACCATAGCTATTAACCTACCAAATGACCCCAGAGTACAGTTAGAAAAAGGAAGCCGAAGATTGCAGCTTAAAAATGCTATGCAAGCAAAATTTGATAAAATTTTAATACCCATAAGCAACATACTAATAGACGAAAAACAAAGAAAACATGTTACATTCGATGCTTTCTTTGAAAACACCATGTTTCACGAAACTGCACATGGACTGGGTATAAAAGAAACCATTACAGGCAAAGGTCCCGTAAGACAATCATTGAAAGAGTATTCGAGTACATTGGAGGAAGGAAAAGCCGACATATTAGGACTATTTTTTGTAACCAAACTACATGAAATGGGCGAATTTAAAGACAAAGACCTAATGGACAATTATGTAACATTCTTAGCAGGAATTTTCCGTTCGGTACGTTTTGGAGTATCAAGTTCGCATGGAAAAGCCAATATGCTGAGATTTTATTACTTTAAAGAAGCCGGAGCATTCACATACGATGAAAAAACAAAAACATACAGTGTAAACTTCGATAAAATGAAAGAAGCAATGACTTCACTAACAAACAAAATACTTACAATTCAAGGAGACGGCGACTATGAAGCTGCCAAAAAATGGGTGGAAACCAAAGGTGTAATTGATGAAAACCTGAAAAAAGACCTCGCACGTATTAATGAAGCAGGTATTCCAATGGATATAGTATTTAAACAAGGACTACAAAAACTTGGATTATAATTTTTCATAACAATAAATTATTTATTGTAAATGGCGGAGACACCCTTGTTGGGGGTCTCTGTCTTTTTAAGGCAAAACTTAGAGAATTGAGAGTTGAGAATTGAAAATTGAGAACGGCGAAGCCCTCACGTTAGTAATTGAGAACAAAGTCCTAACTTACTGATAACCAGTTAAATATAAACACAAAAAACAGAACATAACTTTCTGATTATCATATATTTACAGAAAAATGAAATTAAACAAAGAAGAGTTATACGAATTTCTTGAGGCAAAGTATAATCAATACAACAAACCGGTATTTATTGAAACCGACCCCATACAAATACCTCATTCATACCATAAAACGGAGGATATTGAAATATCAGCATTTCTCACGGCGAGCATTGCTTGGGGCAAACGAAAAATGATAATTCGCAATTCCTTAAGAATGCTTGAGGCTATGGGCGAAAATCCATACGAATTTATACTAAATTATTCAGAAGAAAAAGACTACAAGCGAATTACAGAAGTGAAACACCGCACTTTTAAACCCGAAGATTTCAATTTTTTTCTCATCGCATTACGCAATATTTATCAGAACCATGGCGGATTGGAAAAAGTTTTTACCGAAGGATTTAAAAAAACAAACTCTGTATTTGGCGCAATAAATCATTTCAGAACTATTTTCATGCAAACTCCTCATGCGCAAAGAAGCGAAAAACATGTAGCCAACCCCCTAAAAAACTCAGCTGCAAAACGAATAAACATGTTCCTTATGTGGCTCGTGAGGAACGACAAAAGAGGTGTACATTTCGGACTTTGGAACGGTATACCAAGCTCCGAACTCATAATCCCAATGGATGTACATTGTGGAAATACAGCAAGAGCTTTGGGCTTATTGCAAAGAAAACAAAACGACCGAAAAGCTGCCGAAGAACTTACTCAAATGTTGAAAAAATTTGACCATAACGACCCCGTAAAATACGATTTTGCATTATTCGGAGCAGGTGTATTTGAAGGCTTTGGAAAAGAAAACTAAAAAACTTGATTTGTAAATTAAAAAGAACAGCTTTAAATACCGTACACTTTTGAAAAACAACACTTTAACTTTCATTTTTAACAAAACATATTAAATTGTCAATAAAAAGTTTAAAAGAGCCTTTTATATTTTTGTCATTTTTTGTAATTTCGTGCGGAATAACATAAATCTATGGAAACACTATCAGAAACTGTAAGAGTAAAGCGAATATTTGAGCAAATAGAACCTTTTTTCACTGAAAAGCTTGGAACTTATACGCATCAAAGGATTTCGGGCGAATGGCATTTCAGAGGGTTAGCCTATGTGAGAGACGAAATGACATACATTTTTGGTTTCAACTTAGGTTTTTTTAAAGAAGAAAAGATGAACCAATATGAAAAAGTTGGCATGAATGTATTAATACGAACCAATGGAATTAATAAAAAGTTACGTATGAAATATGCCGATTTTTTTTGTGAAAAATTAAAAACTTGGTATTTCAATATATCGCAATACTCATCGTTCAGAGGAGGTACGGGAATTGAACTCGAAAGATATAAAAAAATAAGTGATTTTGATACCGACGAACAAATGATAGACTATCTGAAAGAATGTATTAACGGCTTACACTCAGTTTATGAACACATAAACGAAAACCCCGATAATATTTTTGATGATGTATTGCGAGGCGCTTTTCCGTGGCACGACACAATTTTTGATGTAGCCGACAAAGTTTTAAATAAAAATTAAAACAAACCAACTTACTGAACCATAATTATTTTTAACCTCCTTTCAACTTAATCAAAAAACTGTTCCTTTCATAAAAATAAAAAAAACAATATGCAGTTTTTATATCCCGCTTTTTTATATGCACTTCCGCTTATACTTATTCCGATAATTATTCATTTATTCAATTTTCGAAGATATAAAACTGTATATTACAGCAATATAAATTTACTAAAGCAAGTTAAGGAACAAAACAAATCTGTGAGAAGATTGAAAAATATACTCACGCTTTTATTTAGAATACTTGCAATTGCAACACTCATTATAGTTTTTGCAGGTCCCTACATACCGCCCGAAAACAATACCATAAACAACAATATGCCGGTAGTAATATATGCCGACAACTCATTCAGTACGGAAGCCGAGGGACAAAACGGACGACTTTTTGAAACAGTAAAAAGCAAAGCACAAGCCATAGCAGATGCCTACGACGAAAATCGCTCATTTTTGTTCCTCAATAACGATTTAAATCCGAAACATCTACATTTTACCTCTCAAAAACAGGTTAAAGAATTTATTAGCGAAAGTAAACTAAGCGGTTACACACATACCATTGGAGAAATAATTAAAAGAATCCAAAGTATGGCAAAAGAACAGAACCCACAAGGGAATGCTGAAATTTATATCATATCCGATTTTCAGAAAACCATAACAGACATAGAAAATTTCCCCAATGATACCAACCTGAAAATATCGCTAATACCTTTAAAACCGGAGATAAACCAAAATATTTTCATTGATTCAATAAGTTTTTCAAACCCTTACCGAGCATTAAACAGACACGAACAACTGCAAGTAAAAATAGTAAATACCTCCGACCAAGATTATATTTCAGTACCCTTGAGGCTTTACATAAATGACAGTTTGAAAGTCCCATCGGTTTTCGACATCAAAGCAAACAGCACAATAACTACAAATTTAGAATACATCAACACAAAATCAGGCGACATCAAAGGACGATTGGAAATTGACGATTATCCGGTAACTTTTGATAATAGTTTCTACTTTTCGCTTCGTATCAATGAACACCGTAAAGTACTGGCTATAAGCGATAAAGACAATCTGAAATATATAAGCTCGGTGGTAGCGGACGATGATTATTTTATTGTAAATGAGGAACGTACCGAGAGAATTAAATTATCTGAATTGCCCCAATACGATGTGTTGGTAATGAACAGTCCGAAAAAAATTTCGTCGGGACTAACCGGACAGATAGTAAATTTTGTATCAGAAGGCGGTACACTGGTGCTGTTTTCAGGAAAAAATATTGATAAAAATTCCTATAATGAACTTCTGCAACAACTAAATATAGGACAAATTACAGGAACAGATACAAGCAAGGTACAGGTACTTTCAATAACCGAAAAATCAGATATTTACACCAATACTTTTGATAAAAAACAAAAAAATCCGCAACTTCCTGTCTTAAAAAATACATCACTTTTCAGTCCCGAACTTCAAACAATAAATGAAATATTACTGAGCGATGAACGAAATCGCCCTGTACTTTTGAAAAACCTTTACGGAAAAGGACAAGTATACTTTTTTAGTTTTTCGGGCGACCCAAGCTCCGGTAATTTTGTTTTTCATCCCTTGTGGATTCCCACGATTTACAATATTTTGTTGCTCGAAAGATATTCCGAACCATATTATTTCAGACAAGGTAAAGCATTCAATATATCAATTCCTAATGCAAATTACGAAACCGAACAAAGCGTACATTTAAAATCTACAAAACACAAAACAGATTACATAATGGAACGCACCGGCGACCGATACAGAAAAAGTTATGCAATGCCCCCCATAATGACAGGTGCGGGCAGCTACGAAGCCATACAAGGTTCAAAATTTTTACGCACCGCATCATTTAATTACAACCGTGCAGAGTCTTATTTACAAAACTACTCGGCAGACAGTCTGACAAAAATGTTAAGTGCCAATAAATTAAAGAACTACAACCTTCTGGAGACTGAAAACATCAAACTCCAAAGCATGCTTAGAGAACAACAAACAGGAACTGATATTTCATATATATTCATCATAGCTGCTTTGATTTTTATTTTATTAGAAATAATTAGTTTGCGATTTTTGAAAAAGAAACACAGGATTTAAATTACAAAATGTAATAAAAAATTATAACACAGGGAGAACTTCTGTTTTTTGAATTGCTGTTTGTTTTCTTGACGAATTAAGCATTTTAAAAGGTTACTTTTATTCATAGTCAACAATTTAATGAAATATTGTTAATTCTTAAAACTATTTTATATTTGTAAAAAAATAATTCGAAAAAAAGAATGAATAAGGAACGGAAAATAACAAACCATATAACAACACCAAACAAAAACCAAAAAGTGTTAAAGAAGCATTTTGGACAATGCTTTGACAAAAACGGTAATTTCGATTTTGAAAAATTCAAGCAAGAACTTTCTGAAAATGAAATTAATTTCTATAAAGAAAGTTACGGATTAGATTGGCTCGGCAAATCTTATGCCCGAATTTTAGCGAGTGATGAAGCAAGCACCTTACTAAAAGAAGATAAAGAACACAACCTAAAAGACGAAAACAAAGACTCTCAAAATCTTTTAATAAAAGGAGATAATTTAGAGGTGTTGAAACACCTATCTAATGCCTATTACGAAAAAGTAAAAATGATATATATTGACCCTCCTTACAACACAGGTAGCGATGGTTTTGTATATGAAGACGATAGAAAATTTACCATAGGAGAACTACAAGAGTTAGCAGGAATAAGTGAGGAACGAGCCAAACGCATTCTTGCCTTTACTCAAAGCAAAAGTAATTCTCACTCGGCATGGCTTACGTTTATGTATCCTCGTCTGTATATTGCCAAACAACTCTTAAAAGAGGACGGTATTATTTTCGTTTCGATTGATGATAATGAAGTGGCACAATTAAGGCTTTTGATGGATGAGATTTTTGGAGAGGAGAATTTTGTTGCTGAATTACCAAGAATTACAAAAAAAGCAGGAAAAACAACTGATTCAATATCTAAAAATACAGATTCAATATTGTGTTATTGTTATGGGAATAAATCAATAATAAAAGGAGAAAAATTTACTGACAATAAATATTGTAATAAAGATGAATACTTTGAAGAAAGGGGGTATTATAAATTAAGTCAAACGTTAGATTATGGTTCTATTCAATATTCAAAATCATTAGATTATGAAATTGATTTAGGGAGCAAAATTTTTAGACCAGGAAATGTTACAAAGGTTGAAATGGAAAAGCGTATAGAGACAAATCCTAAAAGTGATTATTGTTGGCGATGGTCAAGAGAGTTATTTGATTTTGGCTTAGATAGAGGGTTTATTGTTGTTAAAAACGACAGAATTTATACAAAAACTTATGAAAACGTAATTATAAAAAAGATTAATGGTAAATATAAGCTCATTAAACAAAATAGAACCAAGAACTTGTCTACATTAGAATTTATAGATAATAAATATTCAAACGATAATGCTAAGAAAAATTTATCTCAATATTTTGATGAAAAAGTCTTTGAATATTCAAAACCTATATCCTTATTAGAAAAATTAGTTAAAGTTTCATCGGATACGAACAATTCAGACTTAATCTTAGACTTCTTCGCAGGTTCAGGAACAACCGCAGATGCCGTAATGCAACTCAACGCAGAAGATGGAGGCAATAGAAAATTTATTTTAGTGCAACTGCCCGAAGCTATTGATAAAAAGAAAAACAAAACCGCTTATGATTTTGTAAAAGAAGAATTAAAAATAGAGAATCCAACTATTTTTGAAATAACCAAAGAAAGAATTAAAAGAGCTGCTAAAAAAATACAAAAAGAAACAATTTCTTCAAAAATAGCAAAAAAGCAAAAAGAAATCAAAGAGCTAAACGAAAAACTTAATTTAGATAACAACAAAGAAAAAATAAAGCAACTCAAGGCAGAGATTGAAAACTTAAAAAATCAAGATTTAGGTTTCCAAATTTTTGAGACCATGTCTATTTGGGAGGATTACGGGTTTGAAGCCGATGAATTGACTGAACAATTAAGCTTATTTGACGAAAGTACTCTAACTGATGAGGATATTAAAGCTTTGTTAGTTACATGGAAAACCTATGACGGCATCGCTTTAATAGAAAAGCTAAACGAATATGATTTGGGTGGATATAAAGCTTACTTTGCAGATGAAAAACTTTATCTGATGAGCAAAGGTTTCTCGACCGATAATTTGAAAAACTTATTAGAAAACATTGACACAGATAAAGAGTTCAATCCTACTTCAATAGTTGCTTTTGGTTATAATTTCGACAGTAAAAATCTTAGAGAAATTTCTGAGAATATCAAGTCCTATGCCAATAAAAAGAATATTGATATTGACTTTATAACAAGGTATTAAGTATGAAAGGATTTAATTTTGAAAAGAACCTGAAGCATCAGACAGATGCGGTAAATAGCACTGTTGCTGTGTTTGAACATCTTGAAATAATTAAACCAAATGGTATAGATAAAAACTGTATTAATTCAAGACTTGAGCATAAAACAGGTTTTAAGTATATTGAAAATATTATTAAAATTCAGGAGCAAAATCGTATCGGAGAAATTAGAAATGGTCAGAGTAATATTATTGATATAATGATGGAAACAGGTACAGGAAAAACCTATACCTATACCAAAACTATTTTTGAATTAAATAAAAACTTTGGGATATTTAAGTTTGTTGTAATTGTACCTACCTTATCAATTAAAGCAGGTACAATTGATTTTCTAAAATCCGATAGCTTACGAGAACACTTTAAAGAACAGTACGGAAAAGTTATTCAATTATACGTTGTAGAAAGCCAAAAAGGCAATAAAAAGAATAAAAAATCATTGATGCCTGCTTCGGTAAGCAATTTTGTTAATTCCGGTAATTTCGAAAAAAACACGATTCAAGTAATGCTTATTAATGCAGGTATGATTAATTCCGATACCATGCAGAAAAGTTTTGATACCGGGCTTTTTGATAAATATACTATTCCTTTTGATGCCATTGGTGCAGTTCAACCTTTTGTAATTATTGACGAGCCTCATAAGTTTGCTAAAGTCAATAAAACATGGGAGAACATTCAAAAAATGAATCCTCAGTTTGTTTTTCGTTATGGAGCAACATTCCCCGATAAAGAAAAAAAAGTAAAGGACGCGTTTACAAATAAAATCAAAACAGTAAAAGAGAAAGATTATCAAAATCTTATCTACATCTTGTCGGCAGTCGATTCATTCAATAAAAATTTAGTTAAAGGTGTAATAGGACATATTACTGAATTTGAAAATGGTAAAAATGCAATCGTAAAACTGCTTGATACAGATGGTAAAGAAGCAAGGTTTGAATTAATTGAGAATGGAAAACGTAGAACTGTTAAGCTTGTGAAAAAAGAAAGTCTGCATAAAGTTCATTCTGAAATGCATGATTTGACAATTGAAAATTTGAATAAAACAAGGGTTGTATTATCGAATGGATTAGAATTAAAAAAAGGGGATAAAATCAATCCATTTTCTTATGCCCAGAAATTACAAGAAATTATGCTTCAAAAAGCGGTAAAATCGCATTTTGAATTGGAAAAATCGTATTTGACTCGGGATGTGAAAATAAAACCCTTAACCTTATTTTTTATTGATAATATTGAAGAATACAGAAACAAAGACGGTTACTTAAAAACAACATTAGAGCAGTTGGTTAAAGCAGAAATAACCCAACTTTTAAAAACAGAAAAGGATGAGTTTTACAAAACTTATTTGGAAAAAACCTTGTTAGATATTTCTAAAACTCATGCGGGTTATTTTTCAAAAGACAATTCTGAAAAAGATGAGGCTATTGAGCAAGAAGTAAATGAAATTTTGCACGATAAACAAACTATGCTTGATTTAGAAAATCCAAGAAGATTTATCTTTTCTAAATGGACATTGCGTGAGGGTTGGGACAATCCTAATGTGTTTCAAATTTGTAAATTGAGAAGTAGCGGTAGCGAAATATCAAAATTACAAGAGGTGGGGCGTGGTCTTCGTTTGCCTGTAAATGAATATGGCAATAGGGTAAAAGACGAACAGTTCTATTTGAATTATTTTGTTGATTTTACCGAGAGTGATTTTGTAGATAGTCTTGTCAATGAAATAAACGAAAAATCGGGAGCTATTTCCATCGAAGATATTCCTGAAAAATTGACCGAAAAACATATCAAAAAGATTTGTAAAATTTACGAAACAACAGAGGATGATTTGCTTGAAAAACTGGATGATAATAATATAATTAATCGTTCCAATAAATTCAAAAAAGACGGTTTTAATTATATAAAAGAACATTATCCATTGATATTTGAAGGGGTTGGTTCTAATAAAATTCGCAAATCTACTGACACGAAAAAGGAAGTAACTGTAAGAACCGAAAAATACCAGGAGTTAAAAGACCTTTGGGAAAAACTGAATGAAAAGGTAATTCTTGAATACAAATTTGAAAAAGAAGCCACTTTTCAGACTTTACTTACTCAGTTTTTTAAAGCACAAAAGAAAAACTTTTCAATTGAAGGCATAAAAGAAAGAAAAGCAAAAATTGAGATTGAGAATGACCAAGCCTTTGCAATGGAAGAGTTTTCTGTATTTGATGATGAAATTAAGCCTATTTCAACAATGAAATACAGTGATTTTATTAAAGAATTATCAAAGACACTGAACATAAATTTAAAAACCATTCATCAATCACTCATTGATTCCGAGATTGAAATAAATCAATGTTTAAACCCCTCCTCAATTAGGATTATAAAACATAATTTTGATAATTTCTTAATGTTCAATGCCATTGATAAGTTTAGCATTGAATACAAAAAAGTTTCAAACAGTATTCACCCAACAAAAATTACAGACGCTAAGGGGAAAATATTGTCTGAGATTCCTGCCTCAGATGTTGGCATACTGTATTCAGATTCAGATGTGGCTGATAGTTATTTCTTCGATGAATTGTTCTATGATTCTGAATTAGAGAAAACAAATATTGAAACTGAAATAAAGGAAGTTGTTGTTTTTACAAAGATTCCTAAAAATTCAATTAAGATTCCGGTAGCAGGAGGAAAAAGTTATTCTCCTGACTTTGCGTATGTGCTAAACTTTGAAAATGGAGACAAAAAGCTTCATTTTATTGTAGAGACTAAAAATGTAAATGGTAAAGATAGTTTACGAGAAGAGGAGAAACAAAAGATTAGACACGCAGAACAATTTTTTAATGGAAACGTGAAAATAGAATTTAAAACACAGTTCAGTAACAGCAAGATAGTTGATTTGATAAGTAAGATTCTTACAAACAAACCCTCATCAAACCGATAGCTAACAAGCTGTAAGGCAATCTATTACAAGACCCTGCTATAAAAATTTGATTATAAGCCATTTACAACAAAAATAACGAACTATTAGTATTAAAATACAATATAAATATACTAAAAAATTATAGGTGATTTATCAATTTATTTACGCACCTCTTTAGAGTATTTTTCAACACGCACTCAATCTCCCCTACACTGCCGGTAAGCACACCGGCACCCCAACAAAACCAAAGCGCACAACAAGAAATATATTAAGAAAAAGTAAGCATTACCGAAAAATTCAATACATCTTGGTCTGAATTATAAGCCAATTTATATTTCATAGGTAAGCTGAATTTGTTGTTAATTTTTATAGCATTAGCAACAGATATGCCATAGTTAAAAACCTTAGCTCTATCTGCATACATGCTTTTGAAAGGCGTCATTCCTACTTCGGCTTTTACAACAGTATTGACAATGTGAAACGGATAAGAAAGTTCAAAATATGTAGAGTATAATTGTTTAACTCCAGTGTCGGTTTTTTCAATGTCGCTGCCTGCAAATAATACCGACGCTAATAAATTTAGCGGAAATTTTTGCGAGATTGTAAAATCAGTTTTCAACTCAAACAAATGGTCGGTTTCGGCATTATTCAAATTGGTAAACTTTTCCTTTTTGCCAACTATCGGGCAGTAATAATCCGACAGTGTAACAGACAAATTATTCCAAGAATAAGTTACAATAAAATCTATTTCCCTGTAACTGTTGTCAACGGAATAAGAAGCCCAAGTATCCAACGAGAAATTTTTGTAGCGCCAAGTTACATTAGGTTCAATACAAGGTGCCGTACCCGATGCAAACGACCTCCATAAATGCTTATTTGTTATTGTTACAGACGGCTCTATTGAAAAAACTTTTTGTTTTTTTTCAGAACTGTCTATCAATGTGTCTGCAAGTGTATTTGCCTGTAAATTAAATATATAACAAAAAAATAAAGTTGCAAAAATATACCTCATAATAAGTAAAATTAATAAAAAAACTATTATTCGTTAATGATAATTTATAGAAATTTATACATAAGCTAAATTTAGCCCGCAAAATTAATTTTTTTAACTAAAATACAATATTTCAAATTGATAATTAAAAGTTAAAAATTAAGAATTAAGAATGACTTTGTTGCATGAATAAAATACGATGTAAGTGTTTTATAATAAGCTGTTTATAAAAACAAATAGGTTTGAAAAATTTATAAAATCTTATAAAAAATTGACATTTAAATTATATATTTTTAACAAGAAATTCAAATATTTTGAATGTAAAAAACTTATAATAAATATTTTAAACTCTAATTGAACCAATTCTCAATTAATTACGTGAAGGCTTCGCCGTTTTCAATTTTCAATTCAAAGAAATGTTGATATTTTACATGGAAAAAATTAACTTTGCAGAATAATGGTTTATTAAAGCCTAATTATTGTTAGTCGCAAAGCTAACATATTGATATTTAGATGATTACAACACATACATTAGTAACTATATAATTTTCTGATTATCAATCATTTGAAAAAAATAACGAATATTCTATTATTGATAAATAAAAAATAAAATTATGCATATAACAGAATTACATCCCAAAAAGGTATGGCATTTTTTTGATGCTATCACAAAAATTCCTCGCCCTTCTAAAAAAGAGGAAAAAATAATTGCTTACTTGTTGGATTTTGCCAAAAAGCGAAATTTGGAAGCTAAAGTAGACGAAGTTGGAAATGTTTTAATAAAAAAACCGGCAACTCAAGGTATGGAAAATTGCAAATCCGTACTTCTACAAAGCCATTCCGATATGGTTTGCGAAAAAAACGCAGATGTAGAACACGATTTTGACAACGACCCTATTACCACATACATAGATGGCGATTGGGTTAAAGCCAAAGGCACTACACTTGGTGCTGACGACGGTATAGGCGTTGCGGCTTCGTTGGCGATATTAGATTCCGACGACATTGCACACGGGCCGCTCGAAATACTTGTAACTTCCGACGAAGAAACAGGTATGAGCGGAGCTTTTGGTTTGCAGCCTAACTTTTTTGAAAGCAAAATTTTGCTAAATCTTGATTCCGAAGACGAAGGCGAACTGTTTATAGGATGTGCCGGCGGAATGGATACAGCCGCAAATTTTAAATACGAAAAAGAAAATATACCTGCCGGCATGACCGCGCAATTGGTATCTGTAACAGGCTTAAACGGCGGACACTCAGGCGATGAGATAGACAAAGGCTTGGGTAATGCCGTAAAAATTTTAAATCGTATTCTTTGGAATGCAACAAAAAAATTCGGTATACGAATACATAAATTTGAAGCCGGCAACCTCCGAAACGCCATAGCAAGAGAGGGGTTCGCGACAATTTTAGTAGGTGATAATAATTTATCAGATTTTGAAGCATATATAAAAGAGGCTGCCAAAGACATTAAAGCTGAATTTGCCATTACCGAAAAAAATCTGACTATCAAAACCGAAAATACAGACACGCCCGCATTTGTAATAGATTTGAAAACACAAAATGCTTTATTAAATTCACTTTATGCCTGCTGGCATGGAGTTTATGAAATGAGCAGAAGCATTAAAGGTTTGGTGGAAACCTCTACAAATCTGGCTTCCGTAAAGTTTGAAGGTGAAAATATCAGAATAGGAACAAGTCAAAGAAGTTCCGTTAATTCTGCAAAATACGATATGGCAAATACCGTAGGTGCAGTATTTCACTTGGCTGGAGCCGAAGTAAAACACGGTAGCGGGTATCCGGGTTGGACACCTGATGTTAATTCTGAAATAATGAAAATTACTGAAGAGTCTTATAAAAAATTATTCGATACAGACCCAAAAGTAAAAGCTATACATGCCGGTTTAGAATGTGGTTTATTCCTTGAAAAATACCCCGATTTAGATATGATTTCTTTCGGACCTACGATAAAAGGCGCACACTCTCCCGACGAACGTATAGATATTCCTACAACTAAAAAGTTTTGGGATTTGCTCTTAGATGTACTAAAAAATATTCCGCAAAAATAAGTAAAACCCAAAATTTGCAATAGAAAAGCCACCCCGTCCTTTTTGAAAGTGTATCAGAAGGACGGGGTGCTTGTTTCCCGGTCATTTTATGTTTAAAATAAAGGTATTTTTTTATAAACTTTCGGAAACTAATGTTTAACTTTATATTTGAAAAAAACTATGTCTGATATTTATGCCGGTTTATTAGCCTTGACAACAATTGTTGGAGTTTTTGCTGTGAGTGAAATAATTTCAATAAAAAGCAAAAGCATCTTTTCTATAATGTTTGTTTCAACAATTGTATTTGTAATTGGTTTTACGAGTGGTTTATTTTCTAAATCTGTATTTGAAGATGCTCATTTATACAATATTGGCAATTCTCTCGTAGCAGTTTTAATTGTTCATTTAGGTACAACTCTAAATTTTAATACATTAAAAGAACAATGGAAAATTATTTTAATCGCTTTATTTGCTGAATTAGGAATTGTGCTTTTCGTATTTGCTTTCGGTTATGCTTTTTTTGATATTTCAACAATTGCATCTTCTGTTTCGCCTATCGGAGGTGGCGTAGTTGCAACTTTAATCATACACAAAGCCGCTTATTTACAGAACCTTAACGACATAATAGTTTATACAACTTTACTTCTATCGGCATCAAGTTTTTTAGGTTACCCGATAGCTTCATTTTTTTTAAAAAAAGAAGCAAAACAAATTCTTAAAACACAGAACAAAAAAATAGAAATAGAAATAGAAAATGAAAAAAATGACAGATTAATTAAAATCAAAGCTCTAATTAGATTTTTTGAAAAATTTAACTCTCCAATTATCATTTTTGCTAAATTAACATTAATCGCTTTTCTTAGTATTTTTATTTCAAATCTTACCAATAACACGATAAACGGATTTATTATTTGTTTGATATTAGGTTTTATTTTTAAAGAACTTGGTTTTTTGGAGTTTGACAGCCTTAACAAAAGTAACTCATACGGATTTACAATGATTGCTGTTCTATCTGTTATTTTTCATCGTTTTAGTTCTATATCAGTGGATATGATATTAAATTCACTATTGCCAATAATTTTTTTCTTATTTGTTGGTATGCTTGGAATGTTGTCATTTTCATTTTTTTTAGGACGAAAGTTGAAAATTTCCAAATATTTATCAATGAGCGTAGGTATTTCTTGTATGTTCGGCTTTCCGGGAACATATATAATTCCAAATGAAGTGGCTAAAACGATTGGAAAAACAAAAGCCGAACAAGATATTATTTTAAAAGGAATATACCCGCAGATGCTAATAGCCGGATTTGTAAATGTTACTATTGCCTCTGTTGTAATAGCAAGTTTGCTGGTTAAATTTTTATAACTTTACCCGAACAGCTCCTTAATCCTTGCTTTATCAAACGATTTTGATTTTTTATCTATTTGTATAATACTATCTGATACATCTTTTTTATTCTCTTGTAAATCAACGATTTTCTCTTCTATTGTATCTTTACAAATCATTTTGTAAGCTATAACGTTTTTAGTTTGTCCGATGCGATAACAACGGTCGATAGCCTGATTTTCGACTGCCGGATTCCACCAAGGGTCTATCAAAAATACATACTCGGCTTTTGTCAGGTTTAGACCGGTACCTCCGGCTTTCAGACTTATCAGAAATACAGATACATCATTATTTTCTTGAAAATTTTTGACTTTTTCTTCTCTATTTCGAGTTTGTCCGTCTAAATATTCAAAAATAATATTCTCTTCATTTAATCGCTCTTGTACAAGTGCCAACATTGAAGTAAACTGCGAAAAAACAAGCATTTTACTCCCCTCCGAAGTTATAGTTTTTATGTTTTCAAGCAATATATCCAACTTAACCGACGAATTACTGTATTCTTCTTCGTCATTTAACAATTGTGGCGAATTACATATTTGACGCAACTTAGTAAGTCCTTCTAACACATACATTTGCGATTTTGCCTCGCCGTTTTCCTTGAATTTATCTAACAAAAAATCACGATATTTATCTTTGAAAGCCTCGTATATTTTGCGTTGTTCACGTCCCATTTCACAATAAATAATACTCTCGGTTTTTTGAGGCAAATCAGTTGCAACCTGATTTTTTGTTCGTCTTAATAAAAATGGATAAATAATTTGATACAACAACTCGGAAGCCTCTTTGTTGTGCGATTTGTCGATAGCATCAGAAAATTCGGTTTTGAAATGTGACATACTGCCAAGCAAGCCAGGGTTTAAAAAATTCATCTGCGAAAACAAGTCAAAAGTATTATTTTCGATAGGTGTGCCGGTTAATGTCAGACGATTATCGGCTTTTAATAATCTGACAGATTTATAGCGTTTTGAATTAGGATTTTTTATAGCTTGACTTTCGTCTAATATAACATAAAAAAACGTTTGATTTTGTAGTTTTACAATATCATTAAGCACTGTGCCATAAGTAGTTATGATTATATCTTGCGATTTTATTTTATTAAACATTTCATCGCGTTTTGTTCCAATGTAAGTCATTATTTTTATAGTGGGAGCAAACTTTTCAAATTCTTTATTCCAATTAAAAATTAATGAAGTAGGAGCAATAATCAAACTTGGCAATTTGCTTAATTTTTTTTGTTTGATATATGCCAATAACGCAATGGTTTGCAGTGTTTTACCAAGCCCCATATCGTCTGCAAGACAACCTCCAAGATTATTTTCGAGCAAACAAATCAACCAATTCAGTCCCTCTTGTTGATACGGACGCAACTCCGCTTTTACGGTTTTAGGCAATTTTACAGGCTTTATGTTTTTCAAATTTTGCAAATTTTCTTTTTTCTGTTGCAACTCGACTAAAAAATCCGGTTTTTTCTGCAAATCATCGTACAAATCATCAATTATATTAAACTGATAATTAGATATTTTAATTGACTTATCTTTAACCTCGCCGGCTTTAAAATATTTAGCAAATTTCTCAATCCATTTTTCAGGAAATACACCCAAAGTTCCATCTTTCAGCTGTATATATTTGCTTTTGTTTATCATTGCTTTCCGAATATCTTTGAGCGAAACTTTTTCTTTGCCAAAAGATACTTGCATATCCAAATCAAACCAATCAATATTGGATTTTACACTCATCGAAATAGTAGGTTCGTTCAGATTGTATTTGAATGATTTTAAGTCTTTTACACCAAAAATTTCAACGTTTTTATGTTTTAACTTTTGAGATGCTTTCAGCAACCATTCACCTTGAATAAGTTGTGTAGGTCGAAGATAAAAAATGCCTTCTTGTTCTTTAAAATCTGGGTGTAATTCTTTAAATTCTTCAATAAATTCATCTTCTAAATTTTCATTACGTCTAATGATTTTATTTCCGGTAATAATTTGCTCGTTTGTGTGCATTAATATTAGTCGGTCGCCATACTCCATTCCCAATTTAAAAGTTATATATTCGCCTTCGTAATCTGCCAAAAACACTTGTTTTTTTATATTCGTATTTTCAGGTAATTTTTCTATTTCGCAAATATTATTTTCGATATAAAAATGTTCAGATATTGGAGCAATGAAATCTCGAACTACCTTTTCTTTATCTTTTGGTATAAATTGCAATGTTCCCTCTGCATCAAGCTCATAGATATAAAAATAATCTTTTGGCGATTTGAAAAGATGCACGGTTTTATTGTCTTTTATACAAAAAGCCGGAGTAATTCTAAGTTTTTTAGAATCTAATTTATAAGTATTTTTTATTTTAATTTTAGGATTAATTGAAACAAGGTTTTCGTCTTCTTTTACTGTGAAAAATAATTCAGCCGGTTGGTCAGAAAACTCCAACTGTTTTAAATTCTTTTTCACAAGAGTAGTAGAACTGTCTTTTACAAAAAATGAATATTTATCCTTATGTTTATCTATAAATTCTTTCGTCTTAACAAATATTTTTTTAAGAGTATTTATTTCTATATTATTTCTATTCAAACTATCATACAAATCAACTAAACTAACTGCTTCAAGCAATACGACCTTTTCAGTTTCCGTTCTGTTTTCCAATTTTTTTAATAAATTATATCCATCATCTACCGGAGAAAAACGAGTAGCCAATTCGGTTGTATTTTTTTTGTATTTTCCTATAAAAGGAATAAAATTAACATCATAAAAATCAACCTCATCATCGTGATAATCGCCATATTCATCATAGCCGGAATGATTTTCAAATTCAAAACAAAAACCAATTCCGTGAGTTTCTGTTGTTTCATTTTTCGGGAAAGCCTCTAACAAACTTAAACTATCTTTTGTTTTTTCGTCTAATTTTTCAAAAACATTACTTTCTTTTAAAAAATCTATCGAACATAGATTTTTAGCCTTTTCAACTACTTCAATTCCTCCGGATTTGAACGAAAAACTAAAATATTTTTCATAATCATCTTGTAGCGTTAGTCCATATTGCTTTAAATAATCTGAAATTAACTCATCTTTATAGTTAGGGTCAAAAAAATTTGCTCCAAACTCATTATATATTAAAACTAAACCTGCTACTATATGAGCACATTTACTTTTTTTCTGTTTACAACTACACTCTGCCGTAAGAATTCTTTTTTCAGTATCATAATTAAAAGTTTGATAAAAACGGTTACGTTCATAAATTGTTTTTACAAATTTCGTTTCTACATTTATCTCTAAAATCTCTACCCAATACAAATCAACATATAAACTATGATACAAGATATCGTTTGTAATAATATGATTGGGTAAATGTTTATTCCAAATTTTTGAGTTTCTATCTTTAATTTCGATTTTGTCATCTACTTCAGCTTCTAAAATCTGCTTATTTTTTTTTAATACATAATTCAGAGCTGCAACTTGATGCTTGCAAATTCCTTCATAATCATAAGGACACGAGCAATATGTTTCTATTGTTTCATCTACTATTTTTGCAGAAATTGCATACGGAAAAATACCACTTCCTTGGTACTTAAAAAAATAATTTTTGTTTGTTTCTTTGGTTACTTTCAGCTTGATGTTTTTTGCTCTATTTCTTACAGTAGCTGTAGAATTTTTTTTTATATATTGTTTGATTTTATCTTTGAGTTTCATTTTAGCAACGATTTATTTTTTGCCTGGAAATTTGTTTTTTCATTTTTCGCAAAGATAGTATTTTACGTATAGAATTACATTTTTTAGAGATATTATTAACCAATGGTTTGTTGTTTTTTTATAAATAATTGATATTCAAGGTATTATACCGCTACTAAAGCAAATACTACAATCCTTTGACTGTCAGCAAGTTACGCGTAAGATTTTTATAATAGCCTCTAAAAATTAAAATTTCTGTTGTCTTATTGGGATTAGCCCCATTGAACAAAAATGCAGATAAATTGTAACAACTTTTTGCCCCCCTATTCTACCCACATTATTTATACACTTATGCAAAGCTCTTAAAGTACTGTTTATCAACACCTTACAAACACCCCAAACCAATAATATTTTGGTGTCTTATTTTGTTTCTGACTTTGTAACTATGCACTAATCTGTAATTAGTATAAGCCTTATTTAATTCTTATTTTTCTTTAATTTTTTTTTGTTCTTTACCCGAATTAATTAAAAAATTTTGCATTTCAAAAATACCTGTATCATCGGCAGGGCAACCGCATTTAAAAAACACTAATACAGCTTACATGCAACAGTTATATATTGCTGATAGTCAATGTCTTACAAGTACACAAAAAAAGCCCAAA
>PDWJ01002723.1_pt1 | contig 26036 bp, 31 predicted proteins | sample 1430881 | NCBI WGS metagenome assembly PDWJ01 (sample SAMN01162460, study PRJNA174530) | Oral metagenome, whole genome shotgun sequencing project. | biome: Marine environment; feature: Marine mammal; material: Swab sample of the gingival sulcus; isolation source: swab sample of gingival sulcus...
AAAATATCTTCAAAACCTTCAGCAGACATATTGCCCTGGCCGTCATCGCGCATCCGATAGATATGATCGCGCCCCCCGATACTGCAGCTGACATCGAGCTGCAGTGAGCCCTGCTTTGGCGCGTTTGCCAGCGTAAAACTGACGCCGGAGACGGTTTCGGTCTGCTCCGGATATTGCTCGTAACCGATGTCGTATTCTCCGCCGGCCACCGGTATGCTCGTTGGTGTGAAATGGAGCTCCCCCTTGCCGTAGACAATCCAGCCTGTCGCATCGCCGGTAATATTGCCCTGGCCGTCATCGGTTGCTGTGGCGGTGGTTGATACGCCGGTGGGCCATGAGATCTGTATTGTCCCCGGGGCGACTGGCGACTCGGGCAGCTCAAGATGGACAGGATCAACATCGATGGCGATCTCTCCGGCCATTTTGACAATCTCGACGGGATTACCCCAATGCATCAGTATCGCCGTCTCGGCATCGGGTATTGCGGCGCAGGTGAGGTCAAGATGGCCGGTCGCGTAGTTGATATGCCCGGTGCCGGTGCCGGGTATATCCGGCACAAGATCGCCCCTGCCGTTGTCGCGCAGGCGATACCAGTTGCCGTCGACAAGATAGTCAACAGCAACAGTCCCTGGCGAGGGTAGCGGCCAGAGAATACCGACGTATGTATAGCCGTGGCCGGAGGTCGGCACAGGATAGAGTATGGTTTTCGGCATCAGACTCATGGCCACGCCGGGGGTGCGGGTAACTGACAGGACATAAGGAGCGAGTGCCGGCTCAAAGGTTATCTTTCCTTCGGCATAATCGACAGAGCCCACAGGATTGCTGCCCGAGAGCAGAATACCGTCCCCCTGTTCGGTAAACGTCTGGCTGCTGCGCTCAATCGACAGTGACCCAGGGACAATAGCACCAGGCAGATAGAGCTGGCTGCCGGAAAAACTGGCTATGGCTGTTGTTATTTCCGGGCCTGACGCAGTAATCGGGCCGTTGTCGGCAATACTCTGGTCGGTCAATGCGTCTTCCGACTGCGAGGTCGGGACCAGCTGGGTATAGATATCTTCGACATTGATCACAGTATCATTCTGACTCATCTCCCGGGATGGGGTCATTACGCCGTAATAGCTGGCGGCATCGGAAATCGTTGTCGTGTAGACATTGGTTGCAATCTGATCGTTGTTATGGATCTCCATGCCGACAAAGGTGCGCGCCAAGGGATCACCGATCTCAAGCGTGATTATCTTACGGCTGCCAACGCTGAAGGACTGTATCTCGGCCGAGACACCGGTGATGCGGACAAACTGCTTAAACTCGTTGCTTTGCCCGCGGTCGTTAAACAGGCAGAGCACATCATTGACCTCCGGGGCAGGGGCATCGACCGGGGCAAAAAGCAGCAGCTGCCTCGCCCCCTGGGGTTGATCACTCCACATCCAGCCGACAAAACGCGGGCCCAGGGTGACATAGCTCTCAAGCCTGTCGACGGCATCCACCCTGCGATCCGAATCAGAGCCGGTCGTAAAAAGGGCAACACTGATATTGGGGTCTTTTGCCTGCTCGGTGATGATGACATGAGAGCCATAGTATATATCCGTTGTCGGCGTGTCGACGTGCAGATAAAACTTGCGCAGGGATACCCGGCCATAGGTGCGATCAAGCCGTGAGATGTCCGGAAAAAGATTGTTGACAGCCCCGTCAACGATCTCGGTTGCGGTCATATAGCCGCCCGCGTCGGCATCTTCTGTGAGCAGCTGGCTTGCCTTGATCTTTATGTCTTCTGTACGGATTGCCATTGCAGCCTCATATCATTTTTTTATATTGCCATTAAACGCAGGGTTATATAGTAGTAATCGCCATCTTCCGGCGGATAGATCTCGGCAACCTGTATCGCGCTGACCGGGCCAGTAGATTCTTGACGAAAACGAACCGTAAATTCCCGCCCATCTGCAAGTTTCAGGGCCATCGTACGCCCCATGGTTTTTGCCATGGTTTGCAGCGTCAAAACCGTTGATCGCGGCACCCAGGCTCGATCTGGCCCACCCTCCAGGGTAATTGGACGGCCAGCAAGTTTTTTGCTCTCCCCAACCAAAAGAGATCCGGCGAGACTGTATTGAGTCACATCCTGGACTGGAGACCAGGAAAACTCATCGGCCCAGAAAAGATCCGATGGAAGGTTTACGCCATCGAGGGTTATCATGCCGTCATCCCTGCCTGCTCCAGCTGTCGTATAAGGGCATCCGCGGACGCTTCAGACCCTCGCAGCCTGGCATTTCCAAGACGTATCTCTACCACCTTGTCCGCCTTGGCTTCTTTTCCCTTGCCCGTTTCCACGCTTTCCACCTTGCCACCCCCGGTTTCCTTTTCTTTTTTTCTCACCCAAGTCGGAAGCTCCGTATAGCTGTTCTTATTTCTGGCAGTGTATTCACCAGTTTTTGGGTCTTTTATAAACTCGACATCGCGGACCTTACGGCCGGACGAGGCCTTTTTCGCTGCATCAAGCTTGGCCAGCTCCGCTTCCATAACTTCACGCTCTTTTTTCGTAAGACCAAAGTCGTCAACCTTTTCCTTTTTCCCGGTTCCGGCTTTTTCGTTGAGCTTGTCATAGCTCTTCATCATTTCCGCAGTAGCTCTTTCAACTGTCTGAACCTGCGCTTTGGTCTGTTTTTTTACGGCCGCCGTAATCTGTTGATGGGTGTTTGCTGCAGTTCCAGAGACTGTTTTCGCCCCCTTGCCAATTTCTTCATACATATCACGATAGATTTTCCTGGCCTCTTCAATCTCCCTTGCCACGGCTTCGGTATCGCCACCTGTCATCCAGGCCCATACCTGCTTTATTTTCAGCGCTAAAAGGGTGAGCATCTCGGCCACCTTGTTTCCCGCTTTTTTAAAGAAATCAAACTGAAGAAGCCATTCCCCGACCATATAACCAATTTCAAAGGCAGCAAGAACCCCAAACCAGCCCTTAATCGTTTTTAGACCCGCCGAAGCGGACAACGCCGAGGTCCGCAGGGCTTTCAGCTTTGCAATCAGAAGAGGCACCTTCCCGGCTGCGGCAACTATCGACTCACCAAAGCTGGCAAGATCAAATACGCCAAGCCGTATGGCGGCAACAATATGCTTGAGCCCGAGATGCCAGGCAGCAAAACCACCTACGGCTGCCGCCATGATCCCAATAAGACTCTGTATCGGGCCGGGGAGATTGGCAATAATCCCGGCAACAGCGGAAAGACCGTTAGCGACCAGGACAACAGCCGGCGCCAGGGTGTTGCCAAAGGCAAGCGCCATTGCCTCGGCAGAAGCCGCCAGCCTGCGCAGGGCTCCACCGATACCGTCTTCTTTGTCAGCGGCGATCTCTTTTGCCAGCCCGCCAACACCTTCGAGCCCCGCCCGAAAATCCCGAATCTTGTCGGCCCCCTGGGCGAGCAGCGCGGCCATTCCGGGCCCGGTTTCCTGGCCAAAGAGCTGTATCTGCTCAGTGGGCGTGAGCGAAGCCTTGCCGAGATCCGCAATAATATCGGCAAAATTTCTTACATTTCCGGAAGCGTCCGTTACCTGAATGTTATATTTTTCAAGAACTGCGGTGGCCTTTTCGGAAGGATTAAGCAGCCTGGCAAGAGCCCCGCGAAAGGCGGTGCCGCCGCGCTGGCCTTTAAACCCGGCCTCGGCGTAGGCCTCCAGAACTGCCACAGTGTCCTTGAGAGAATAACCAAAGGAAGAGGCCACCGGGCCGGCATAACTCAGAGCCTTACCCAGCTGCTCAAGAGATGTTGACGAACTGGTGTAGCCCTTGACCAGGACATCGGTCACCTCGCCCGCTTCGGCAATATCGAGACTGAATTGTGCCAGGGTGTCCGTGACCAGATCGGCCGATTCTTTTACGGTACCCCCGGCAATAGCGGTCATATTCATCGCATGGGGAAGAGCTCCGATAATCTCGTTTGCCTTCATCCCGGACTGGGCCAGCTCTTCCATTCCTCGCGCTGCATCGGTTGCTGAAAATCGGGTTGTGGCACCCATCTCCTTGGCAAAGCCGGTGAGTTCGACAAACTCTTCTTTCGTTGCGCCGGCAACGGCTTTGACTGAACGCATCGAATCGTCAAAATCAGTGAAGACCCGCACGCCGCGAAGTGCCGCGGCAACCGAGCCGGCGAGGCCGAGCAGGCCGGCCCAGCCTGACTGTATTTTCTGCAGATGAGCACCCCAGCCATTGGTCGCCTCACGCAGATCACGAACCTTGAGACGCAGCCTGTCTTTTGCAACTGCCAGCTCTTTTACAGAGAGCCTGCCGCTGTTTTCCAGATCTTTATAGGCCCGTTTCAGCCCCTTGATCTGGCTGTTGATTTCGGCAAAAGATCTGACACCCAGCATATTCCGTGCCGCAAGAACACGCCCCTGCTCTTCGGCCGCCGCCTCAAGCTTTTTATACTCACCCGCCAGATCAGAGACGGCAATCCCGTTGCTTTTGAGACTCTCTCTGGAGTTGTCAAGCCTCCCCTTGAGGCTGGTTATCTTGTCGCCAAGAGCTGCCACAAGTTTTGCGGCTCGCTCATAGCTTTTGACCAGTTTTGGGTCCGCTTCGGAGTCCGCCATTGCCCGCTTCAGATCCCGCATCTTTTTTTTGGCAGCAACAAACTGCTCATTGGCCTTGCGAAAGGATTCCTGCAGGCCTGAATATGCGTCAATTCCTTTCATCAACTTCAAATCAGACTGCAGTTGGGCCATATCCCCCCTGCCTTTATAGGCTGCCCGAAAGGTATAGACAAAATTTTTGCCCGACATGTACCTTTTCCCTCGTTTGCTTTTCCCGTTGTTTTGCGTTATCGTTGATGCATGAAACTCAAGGATGCGGCAAAAATATATTGGAGCCTGGTTGTTGTCTCTGCCCCTCTGATTTCATATTCAGAGGTCGCTCTCTCTTTTGTGGCCTACTCTTTTCTGGGCTGGGCTCTTCTTTTCCCGTTGTACTGGCTGATCGGTGCCCCCTGGTGGGACTAACCAGCATGACTGCACCAGCGGTCTCATCTGCCCGTCATCACGCATCTGCAGCAGCTGTTTTCAAGGCGGTGAGAAAGAGGCTGAAACCGTATTCCCAAACCCTGTGATGTCCGAGCATCACCAGGCTGCAGGCACTCTCTCTGATGACTATTTCTTCTGTCCCCCTGTTTTTTCCTGAAGTTTCCCCGATAGCCGCGCCGCCATCGCGGCAAAACCAGGGTTTGCCTTTTCCACTGCTTTGTAGACATCAACCAGATCAGACGGCATCACTGAGGCAGAAACAAAAGACTCTTCAGGCTCTCCTGTTGATGCCAGCACCAGATCAAAAGGCAGGTCAGAGTCGATCAGTAGATCGAGGTTGTGCAGCTCATAGTCATCTGAACGTATTTTCTTGAAAAGATTGTCCACCTCAAGAACAGACAACTCCTTTGCAACGATCTCCCTGCCGTTCAAAACGAAGCTTACAGCGTTCTTCACAGGATTTTCCTCCTAGCTTAACCAGATGTGTCTCATTGGCGATAACTTACCAGCAGGCGTCTCCAGCGTTCCCTCAAAGGTTGCCTCTACAAATTCTTCACCGATCAAGGAAAAGTTGGAGGTAGGAGCAAGCCGCATCATGTAGATTTCGGAAATAAAATCCCGACCGTCGGCGAAATTTTTTCCGTCCAGCTTCACCGCGACGAGGACGTTGGCCTTGGTCATGGCGGCCATCTGGGTTCCGGCGATCGCTTGTTGATCAAAGGTGAGATGCAAAACGTCACCGTCTGCAATCCCCCCTGAAGAAAGAGCCTGAATCATGCCGAGACGGACGTTGCAGGTGTAATCGATACCTTCTGTATATGTGGTGGCATCTGTCTCGTCTTTTACTTCGAGATTTGAGATCATATGGGCACCGATCTCGACAAACTTATCGGCAATGGCCGTCACGCTGGCTGTCTTGCCACTTTCAGCAGCCTGACTGAAATTACTGTTTGTGCCAAAAAAGGCCGCTGCAAAAAGTGACTGCGAGAGCTGGCCAAACTTGATTGTTGCGGTCATGGGCTTGGGCAGGGTCACCGATGCCAGGGTCTGGCCATAATTGTCACGGCCGTGGGCCGTTTGTTCCTTGCGGTCGGCATCGGGCTTTGGTGTAAATTCGGAGCAGTCCCCCTCCAGAGAAAGGCCGGTACTTGCCCCGGTTTCCGTCAAGATATCAACATAGGCGTCTGCCGCCCCGACAAAACTGAAAAAATCACTCATAACTGGTACCTCTCAGGTCGTAAAATTGAGATAAAATGTAACAATATGCACCGGGTGCGGCTGGATGCCCTCCCGGCTTCGCTCTGTTTCCAAACCAAAAAAATAATCAATAGGTGTTGTCAGTTTATAGACGCCGACCTGTCTGGATCGGGTAAGCCCGCCAATGGCATCCGCCAGCTTCTTGATATCCCTGGTGCCTGCTGCGACATCTCCCATTGTCCAGATTGCACCGACAACAACAACGCTTAACTCCTGCCTTGAAGAGAGATACGAACCCTTGTGCTGACAGACACGCACTATCGGCAAGGCCTCACCCTCACTCCAACTGTTATCTTTCGGCGTAAAGGAGTGGACAACACGCACGCCTCTGGGCTGCCCGGAAGACTTGTTGGTAAAAACCAGATCGACGCAGACTTCCCCGATTTTATCGATCAACAGGTCGACCAGCTTGTTCATAACAACCCCGCTTTTTTCAAATAAAACTCAGCCTGATGGACGAAGTTTCTATCCATGATGGTTTCGCTCGCATCATCGAGGAGTTCTACGTACCTATCCTGCCCGGCCAGCTTGATCGGCGAAGGACCGAACAGCTCTTGTATCGGCAGCCTCGGCGTATCACGGCCTTTACGCCAGAACACTCCTATGTGTCCGGATCGCATCTGTGCGACAAAGGCTCCCTCAACCTTTTTTCTGCTGCCTCTTTTGACGATGACAGAGATCCCGCCCCGGGGAGAGTAGGCTCCGCTCTTTAACCTTCTGGTAGACGGTGCGCTCCGGGGAGACGGAGAAAAGTTGTAGAGAGGAATCCCCGACGGGCCTGTGCCGTGTATTTCGGCCTCCAGGTCTTTATAGTGGGCCTTGCGTATTTTCAGCGCGGACCTGACATCCCCTTTTTTTATGTTGTATTCCTTGCAGATTGCATCGATCAGTATCTTGCGCACAGAGACTGCGGTTCTGTTCAGCGCAGCTGCCGAGGCCTTTTGCAGATCCTTCTCCGGCATTTTTATGCCGGGGAAGAAAAGCTCCACATCTGCAGAGGTATGCCCAAAAAAACACAACATCAGAAAATCTCCCGAATGAGCTGCACCTGGATAACGCCGACACCGGAGTCATCGAGGTCTTCAACCTCCCATTCAACACCGTCCACATCGAGACGCTCACCCATATACAGAGACGGAAAATCTTCCTCCCGCCCGAGAAACTTCCATCGGGCAGTGCGGCTGCCATCGTAGTCAGAATCGCGTTGTTCAACCGGCCCGGCAACAACATCGCAGGCCCTGCCGTCCACCACGATGGCACTGACAAGATCGTCAATAAAAAAGGAATCTACGTCAAGCTCAACGGCCATCAGCCTTTCCCTTTTTTCGGACCAGAGACTTTTTTCTTCTGATTGCCAGCGGGAACAGCTTCTTTCTCCACAGGCAAAGAGCTATGTCTGCGTATCTCGGGCACCGCCAGCTCATAGAGCTCGCGGCGTACATAATTCGCAGACGGAGTGTTTACTTCTTTGATTGCCTCAGCCCGGTCACAGCCGAGATAGAGGGCCTCGCCCTTATCTTTTTGGGAGCAGGATGCAAAGCCCAGGACAATAAAATGTCTCATGATCTCACCTTTTTTATGCTGTTTTGATCGGTTTTAACCGGATCAGGCGGTCACCAGACGATGGCCGGCGTAGTCGGTGAGTGTGCCTGCAGAACCGCCCTGGGAACCGGCAACGGCCCCGTACATAACGGCTACTGTGCAGTAGACGTCAAAGGTGCCCTGCTCAACCCACTTAATGCCAAGCAGCGTAAGGCCGGTATCTTCGTCGGTTAGGGTCTCAAAGCTTGCCACCTGCGGGATGCCTGCCGCCTTTGCAATCTCACTGGTGTCAGAGGGAACGCGTGTGGCAAGGATCACAGACTCACGGGTGCCGAAAAAACCGCTCTGGTTTTCTCCGTTATCCGGCATATCCGGGTACTCCCAGATATTTGCAAAACCCTGGAGCGCAACCAGATGACCAAGTGCCTCTGCACCGATCCGCTGACCATGATAATCGCCGCTGGCGATCCTGCTGTCGGTGGTCAGTGTTGACATTACCGATGAGTTGACAATGCCAAAACGCCCGGAGGTGTTGACCCCTCTACCGTTCATTGCCTCACGGATGGCGACCAGCATATCAAGGTCACTGTTGTCTGCGGTAAAGGTTGAGGCCTCACTGAAGTTGGCAGAGCGGGCCAGGGCCAGACAGTAATCGGCGATCGATTTAGCGAGCACGTAGCCGCAGTTCATTGTCGCCTCTTCGAGGAGGTTGATCTGCTGCACGGTGGATGCCGCATCAAGAAAGTCGAGCTTAATCGGCACATGCTTGTGCTGGTTGATAGTCACCGGCACATCGTTGAGCAGAGACTTGGCGTCGGCGGCACCGTTTTTATAGCCGGTATCTGCATTGTAGTCCTGTACGGCGGGCAGCCCGGCGATACGGGCGTTGACCGTTTGGTTCAGTTTTGCCTTTTCTCCGGAGAAATCTGTTGCAAAGGCACTGACCAAAAAGGGCAGGCGCACCTTGAAGGCGTCAAGGACAAGCTCAAGAATCTGGGTTGTAGACAGTGTTAAAGCCATTTTCTTACCTCTCTATGAATGAATTATTGGATAGGTGATTTTTACTTTGAGCCGAATCTGGCCTGCCTTTTTTCCTTGATTCTGGCAACAGCCGCATCAGCCTCGGAGGAACTGTCGAGGGACGTCTCGCTCTCCTGGGTTGCAGGATTTTGCAAAGAGAGGGTTGTTCGCCAGGCCTCCGGGGACTTATCCAAAATGTGGGCGCGAAACATCTCCAGCGATCCGCCGTCCCGGGCGAACTGCTCAGCATCCTTGACAAAACCAAACTTGGCACCAAGCTCCCGTATCTCTGCCTGGCGTTTACGGTCGGCGGTGAGGGCCTCTTCTATAGCCGCTTCAAGGTTTACTGGCTCTTTCTCCAACACCTCAGTAAAAACAACGTCTTCCACAGCACCTTCTTGTTCTCCGGTTCCTTTGATACCGGTCATTTCTTCGGCCATCTCAGCCTCCCTTGTTAATAGTTGATGCTCAGCCGCCTGTCTGTCACGACGGCGGTGTTCCTGGTATTTTGTTATAAACTCTTCAAAACGCTCTCCGTGGCAGGAGATTGCCTCCATCACCGCGGGGTTTTCCTGCAACAGATCAAAAATCTGTGGATTGAGATCGAGAAATTCTGTTATCTGGCCTGCAACAGCCTCAGCAGAAAAAGCAGAAAACAATCCGTCATTTACAGCCGGGCTGTCAACACAGTCGCAGGCGTGGAGCGTTTCGCACTCGACATAATCGGGGCCTTTCGTCTCCCTGAAGTTTTCGTTACGCTCACCTTTGTTGTTATATGGATAGATCCTGTCTCCCTGCTCATTTTTGCGGTAAGAGGAGCCGGCGGTAAACACGATAGAAGAGCCGAAGACATCCGACTCTTTTTCGGCCATCCCGATAATGTAAGAATAGAGATCGCCTGAAGGGGCATCCTTTGCTGTATCGCTCAGGTGCAGATCGGCAAAGCAGGTTGCCGCCGTATTGCCTCCCTCCATCGGGGAGGGACCGCAGGAAAAATTTTTAAAACGGCCAAGAAATGTACCAAGGGCGTCGCTGCACATATTGGGATGGCCAAAACGGGCCTTCAGCCCCCGTTTCAAAGCATTGCCCTGGGTGCAAACGGTTTCGACAAATTCAGCATCGATATGATACCCATGTCCTTTTGCCTCTCCTTCCGTACAGACCTTGACCCCGTAAATAATCCCCGCCTCGGCATCTACTCGAGTGGGTTTTGCCCGGAGGCATCCGGTATCAAACCATCTTTTTTCATCAGCCATTGTTTTCTTCCTTCGTTTGTGCAGGCCCGCCTGTCGTTTTTCCTGAAAACAGATCTCGCTCGACAAGGACCCGCTTTTCTTCGGCAAGGGCATCTGCCGTATCTCTAAAATCGGCACCGGACGTCTCTGCGATAATGGACTGCCGCGTCCGCAGATTTTCGTTAATTGCTGTAACCTGGGCGTTTACCTCCTTGAGCGGGTCGATCCAGGCCCAGCCGCGCGGCTGCCAGACAACAGCCGGGTCAAGATGCCTGCGGGAGGGTGGAACCTCGACAAGCTGCATGACATGTACCGTCCAGTCGTACCATTCATCAAAGAGCGGCTGGTAAAAGCCGTTAATCATCTCCCGCTGAATGCAGCGCCAGCCTTCCCTGTCTTCGAGAATTGCCTGGCGAAGGCTGGAATAGTTAACATCCGAATAGTTATTGGACAGACTTGGGCTGGAGACGTTAAGCCCGTTGGCAATCTGCTGCAAAAAGACCTTGTGCCCGCTTTCATAGGTCGATGACGGATAGTCCGGATCAAAAAGCTTCAGGTCAAGCCCCGGTGGAATCATGTCAAAGCTTCCCGGGGTCGCCTCGATCGATGCAGCGTCAAATTGACTGGAACCTCCCTCTTCTTCGCTGAACATATACTCCGGATTTGAAGACGTAAAAAAGCCCATCTTGGCCGCGGCAACCCGCCAGCCGACAACAATAGCCTCATGTACGCCGTTGAGCATCTTGGTCTTGTGCATAACCGCCGCAAAATCGGGAATACCACGGATCTGCCCCACATACTCACGGCGATAAAAATGGATGATCTGACTGGCCGGGATACGATGCCTCCGGGCAGCCCTGCGCAATAGTTTGCCGGCCGGGCTCAGCTGATGGAAATGATAGGCAACAGGCCGCTGAAATTCATCAAACTCGATACCCATCTCAATCCTGTTTCTCCCGCCTTTACCGCTCTGCGGCTCAACACAATAATTGCTGTCCAGCAGGTCAGGATTCAAAAACCGTACCGCGAAACGATGTCGGTTGTGCGGATAGCCGTGGAGAATCTGAATAAAACATTCACCGTCGATCGCCTTTGACCAAAGAGCCAGCCAGGCGATCTCTTCCAGGGTCATCTGCCCACAGGCGGAAGGCGATTCAAAGAAGCCGCCTCTCCTGCGCTTACGGCAGAAAAGACCGTATTCCCGCTCGATCTCCGCATTAAATTTTTCGTCAAGCTGCTTGGAGCCTGCAAGCTTGTTCTTTGCCTGGAAAATTATCCCGGAATGGCCAAGAACATTCTGTTTTAAAAGGGAGAGAAAGCGGCGTACTGTATCGTCATTGCGGGCAAGATCACGAGAACGCGCCCTGAGTCTGCGCAGATCGGTGCGCAGCATGGCATTGATGTCTTCCGGTAGAAAAGCCCACTCTGCAAGACTTCCATCACTCGCCCCTTTAAATCCGGAAGAGAACATCTTCAACCGGGCCCGTTGCCAGCCGGGCAGACGGTGCAGAGGGATCGGCCTGCCCCCGGCATCATAAAGTATCGGGATATTTTTGCTCATGCCGGAAACCTTGAATAGATTGTTTTGAAAAGGCCTGTTTTACCGGAAGCAACCCGTTCACCAAGAAGCTCAGACTTATATCTGGCACGCACCCCGATAAGTTGTTCATGCGAATAGTATTGAATCTCCACCCCGTAGACGATCTGTGATTTCTGGGTCTTGCTGGCACGCCCCTCAATCGCCGCCTCAATAGCCTCAAGAACCTTTTCTGCATGGGTCCGCCCGTCGTAGGTTGCCGGATCTGCAGTGGCGAGATCAGGCCGGGCAATCGTTTTACCCTGGGAAAAGACACGGCCGCCGCCGTTGCCTGCACGCTGGAGCTGATAGTCATATCTCCCTGGAGGAAGTGTAGCTGTATCAATAACAAGACGGTGATTACTGCCCGCTGCCGTGGAGGTGATGGTTTGCTTCGCCGAACTCGAAATCAGGACAAGGACAATCGAATAGACCGGGGCCGGATAGAGACCGCCGGGGATCTCGACAATAAATCTGTCGCCGACAACAAATTTTGGAGGGATCGAGCTGTAAATTTCCATGCGGAAATCTTACACCACGATTTGGCCAAAAAAATAAAAGCAGTATAAAAGACGTATAAAAGTAGTATAAAAGTAGTATAAATACATATTGACAGGGTTTTTGAGAGGGGGCTTTTGGAGACTTATTGTAGTTACAATAAAGGCATGATTGGCAGGTTTGATATATGAAGGGCTATGATCTGCAGGTCATCAGCCTGAGAAAGGCCAACAGAAGGGAGATAGAACGATATGCCAAGGCTTAAGCAAGGAACCCGGATTCCATCCAGGGAAGAAGACCAGAAAATAACCAGAGCCGCCCACGAAGATGGCAGCCTGGTCAGTGACCAGATGTTTGACTCGATGCGTCCGGCCCAGGAGGTCGTGCCACAGTTGACGAGCCAGAAAAGGAGATATTCAGAAAAAGTCTAACGAGAATAGGTGAGGCTGGAGATCAACAGAAAATTATCAACTACTTGAAATCGTCAGGCAAAGGTCGTAGAGATAATGCGCAATGAGCTGGATTGGAATATGAAAAAATAGCTACTATTCTCAGGGAAATTGCTGAATCAGCAGCTCCAAAAAACGAGTACCGCAAAAACAGCAGACACTGTCGCTACGGCAACACTAACAATGCCGAATATTGTTCTTCTTCTTGCGCTGTTAAGCTTTTTGTTAAGATCTTCTCGAATTATTGGCAGCTGGTCAACATAACCTGTTAATTTATTACTAATTTCATTATATTTTTCATAGGGTTCACAAGGCCCATCAATAGGCTCTCGAAGATTGTTTTCATCATCACTGATGCTATTTTTACTTCTATTGATGACATACTCCCTCGCCTTTTCAGCAAGTTGCATCATTTGGACATATTCGGGAAATACATCCGTGATAGTTGTATCTTTATAATCATCACAAAAAACATCTATCTTATTAAGATTATAGATAAACTCCATTTCGATGCAATCATGTATAGCCCGATGACAATGGTTTTTCGCCTTTTCAAGCTCATCAATTGGGTTCTCTTCTTGATTTTTTGGAGCTTGAGCCCGAAGAAGATGAAAAGCGCAGTAACGTAATTCGTTTATTGGAGGAACGAAAAGGCCTATTGGTAACCGATCAAGCCGCTTAATTTTTTTCTCTGCCAGGGCAAATTCTTCCCTGACTATTTTTGCAAGCGCAGCTGTACCTTTAGATTCTGGTGTTATAGATTGCAAAATAAAGATATGGTGGAGAATTATTTACGGGATAAGATCTTCGCACGAAGAGTGCAAACATCCGCTGGAGTAGTATAGCGTTTCCAGGATAATGAAACACTACCCCTTGCGTATTTTGAAACAAGGGTGGAGACAAAAGCCTCTTCCCTGTCTTTCGGTGATTTGGGGACCTTTGGAAATATCAAACGTAACCCACTTACGAGTTTTTTGAAGCTCATATTCTTCTTGAGGTGTCCTCAACTCCTTTTGAAGTGATTTGAACAAATAGTAAGATCAAGCAAACTTTTTAGAACATAAGTGAGCCTAATCAAACTTTTAAACAATTTAATAACAATATTTGACAAAAAGTCAATATATTTTAACTAGAATTTTCTTCAAGAAACAACAAGGTTCGGAAGGTCGAAGAAAACATATGGGTTGTTCCAGACACGTGTCTGAATAAAGTAATCAATTGTAATGATTGAGATTTATAACTATCAAAAAATAATAAACCGAACTTTAGAGATAAAAAAGAACCCCAAAATCATAAAGTTTTGTAACCTTTCCATCTACCTTTTCTCGAAAAACACCGCCTTTCTCTTTTCAATCCAGCATATCAGATCAACCTGCGTTGCCAGCCATACCTTTGACTCCTGGTCTGTTTTAAACACCGGCAGGGCAAGATTATCCCGATAGTAGGCAAACCGCCGGGGGTTGATCCCGACAAAGGCACAGATCTCCTGGACGCCCCGACAGACAACAGAAGGCGAGCCAAACGGATGAGAATCAGTAGTTGTGGACAAAGCCCTTCCTCGGTTGTTTGCTTGCACGTTTTACAACTTGGGGCCGGCCCTGTGGTCGTCTTTTCTTGAGACCCATAATATCTGCCAGTGCAAGGCCATAGACACAGATATCCCAGTGGTGATTATCCTTGCCCGAAGGGCATTGCCACCGGCCGCGGTCATCCCGGTATTCGGCACAGAGCTGCCGGGCAAAATCGATATCGATCTCGGAATGAAAACGCAGAGCCCCAGGGCTGTCTAGCTCATGACGCAGTTTCAGATCGAGCTCATCCTTGTAGATGGTGACGTTGAGGGTATAGAGATTTAAACCGCCCGGGATCGGCACCTTTTTACCGACAGAGGAGGGGTAAAAGTCGAGCCGCTGCACCTTCCACAACGTCTCCATAGTTGCCCGGCCCTTGAGCGGTTTAAACATTTTATGCTTGCGGCAAAAATCGTAGACCTCGACGGTGCGAGAATGTTTGGGTCGCCCCGGGTTTGCGCCGCCGCCAGAGTCGATAAATGCGGAAACAGGCCGATACACAAGGCCTTCTGCGGTTTGATATTCCCGCATATAGATATCGACAAGATGCTGTCCGCGCTCGACAAAGCCATGATCGATTATCGCCACCGGCAGATCCTCACCCCAGCCGACAGCCCAGACCTGATAAAACCAGCCCCGCTGCTGGGTATCGGCCAGCACCAGCAGACACTGAGTTTTATTTGGCACGACAGCGCGGGGCAGATGTTCGTCTTTCAGACGCAGGATATACTCTTCTTCGCGGTCCTTTTGTTCGTATTCGTAATCGATTGCCTCGTAGCCGTTTGCCCAGGCCTTTTTCTCGGTGATGCCGCCTTTGTCGGCCCGCAGCCAGGCCGCTGCGATCTCGTGCAGCGGCACATCCGGGCAATCAAAAGAGCGGAGCTGGAAGCCGACCTTTGGCGGTCGGGCAAGCTCCGCTCCCTTGGTGGCAACCCAGTGCGGCACCGCAAGGACCGCCTGACGGTCCAGCTCAGATAACTGTGCTCCGCAATGGGTGCAGGTATAATAGATCTCGCTGTCGGGTATGATATCATCAACCTGCAGGCCCTCGGGCAGCACCAGACCCTCGGCCTCGGGTTTAAAGAGCTGCTCACAATGCGGGCAGCGGTGGCGATATTCCCAGATCTGCTGACAGCTCTGCACACCACGCCAGATAAACCGCTCTGCCGGGGTCGAGGCAAAAAAGCGTTTATAACGCCCGCGGTAGAGACGATTTCTCTTTTTAATCAGGGTGATCGGGTCCGCCTCGCGGCCGGTGCGCTCCGGGTATTTGTCAATCTCGTCTCCAAAGCAGTGCTTGGCCGCAAACGAGGCCATCGAGGCCGCCGAATTGGCATGGGCCGGGCGGATAGTAACGCCGTTGTTGAGCCGGATCAGCGAGTTTGTCGTGTCGTTCTCCTTGCGGCTCACATATTTGCGCAAGCATTTGCTGGCCTTGAGCATCGGGATGATCTTGCCCGAGACAATACGCCCGGCGGTCTCTTCGGTCGGCATCAGATAGTAGATGTCGCCGGGGTCGATATCTACAGCCCAGTGCAGACAAGAGAGCATCGCATTGGTCTTGACCGCCTGTTCAACACCGGAAAACCAGATCTCGCGGACGTAAGGCTTGCTGTAGGTCTCCATGATCTTGACCGCATGCGGCGCAAGCTCATGCCGCCAGGGCCCGGTGTGCGGCTCTTCGGTCATCACCCGGTAGCGGCTCACATGCTCGGCGACACCAATCCGCTCTGGTGTGCGCATACGGCGGCGTACCGTCTCGGGGAGCCTTTTCAGCCGATACCCCTGCCCGTCCAGCCTGGCCTGCACCTCTGCGGGCAGCCAGGCCGGCAGCGGGGTGGGATAGAGCTGCTGTTCTCTTGCTGGAGGCACGTCAATCACCCCAATTTTTTACATAACGGGCACTTTCTGCTTTTACGCGGCACCTTGCAGCCGCAGTTAAAGCATTTACGGGTGCGTCTGTCCCGATTGCGTATTCGTTTCACACCAACCCTCCTTTGCCTTAGATTGTTGTTTTCAACGCGGCCGGGCCCAGAGACACCCTTTTGCCGATGGAGATCATTCGCGAGGCGGCGGTGGCCCCCAGGGCACCCCTTGCGATGGCCGCCAGCGCGATCTCCATCATCAGTTCTCTCTCTGTCTCCCTGTCGCCGATAAAATTGTTGGGATCGGCAATGCGCTCGGGCAACTCCTGCATGCTGACGATATGGCTATTTTGCGGAATCTCTTTAAGCGAGAATTGGCCCTTTTCGTTAAAACTCCCTAAAAAACGTTTCAGCCCGAAGTCAAATCGGGAGGCCTTTTGCTTGCGCAGCTTTTCCTCCATCTCATTAAAGGCGTTGATATAGGCCTCTTTCCATTGCGCCGCCTTTTTACCGGTAAAACCCATCGCAAGAAAAGTGAAACCGTCTCTGGTCATTTCGCAGCAGGGGTGTTTCTGGCTCCCAGTTCTTGGCAAAGTGTAAGACCCGTGCGCAAAATTGCGCAGGGTAAATTCTTTCGAGCAATCAAGATTCTCAATTGCCCGCAAAACATCTCTATGATTTTTGCCAAAGACACGGGCGACCTCACGTGACGAGGCGGTGATTTTTCCGTCTTGCACGGTCAAAGAAAGGCTGGATTGTGCGGGACTACTCGATGTATTACTCATAATGTCCTCCAATAAAAAATGCGCCAACTCTTACCAAAGCCTCGAACGGCTTCCGGGGCTTCACAGCTACCCGAGAGTTGACGCAAATTAGATTGTGGAAATAAAAAAAGACCTGTTTTAGGCGTGGTCAGAACGCCGTTCGAGTTTTGGTGCCTGAACAGTAGCGGCTTTTGCGCGGCAATGCAAGGTTTTTCTGTCTTCTGCCCTCTGACTTCTGATTTCTGACCGGTAAAACCCATCGCAAGAAAAGTGAAACCGTCTCTGGTCATTTCGTAATAGGGATACTCATTTCCTTGATGGTGAAACGTCAACCCACCAAAATTGGTGGCTTTAAATTCTTGCGAGCAATCAAGGTTTTGAATATCTCGAATGACATGATAGTGCTTTTTGCCAAAGACGCGGGCGACCTCACGTGACGAGGCGGTGATTTTTCCGTCTTGCACGGTCAAAGAGAGGCTGGATTGTGCGGGACTACTCGATGCATTACTCATAACATACCTCCGTGAAAGGATTTTAATAAACCCCTTTTTATGCTGCTAAACGCAATATGCTTTTGTGCGATATTATCGGGCACCTTTTCATTCATCATCGAAACTTCTAATTTCTTTCTTCCACGCTATCATGGGCGGCTTCAAGGGCCATGTCTATCCCGGCAACGGCCCATCTCAACAAATGGATCTGGCCAATAAACTGGCTTGCGGGAACAGTGAGCGTATCGTTTTCTTCATCAACAAGATTTATCAGCAGATCAAGCCCCGCCTGGATTCGCTCGGTCTGAAGCAGCAGCGGAAAGAGGGGCAGCCCGTTATAATGCACCCGGTAACGAAAGGCATCTTCAAGCGAGATATGGCTGTCGTTATAGGCGATGCTGGCAATGTTTTCTTTGTTGTTCATGCTGTCACCTCCATACCCTTCTGCAACTGAACACCTCGGTAGTAAACACCGGCACTCTCCCGAAACCTTACGACACCGTCCACCTTTTTCATCTCCGCACCAAAGAGCCGCTGGCTTGGGGTTGCAGCCTCAACCTTGTCGATATTTTCCCGATACCAGCAAACAAAGGCGCGGTACAGTTCGGTGGCCGATGTCTTGCTGTTTTCGGCACGCTGACAGCAGCTATTGACAAACCAGTGTATCCACGGAGTACCGACCTCTACAGCAAACTCTGGCAGATCGATATCCGCAAAGCTGATACCGGTAAGCCTCTCAAGCATTTCCAGCGACTGCGGTGTTGGCTTGGTAACAATTTTCGTCAGGTCAAGGGTATATTTCATTTCCCTACGCTGACCACCTGACTTTAGTTTTTCTAAAGTCAGCTCATCGTCATCGAGACCTTCAAGAGCCCACGTTATATTATCAAGCTCTAATACATCACAAACATCACGGGCGACAAACCACGGCTCACCATCCCGCGCAACAGTCCTGATTTGATGCTCGTTAAATTGAAAAGGGATTACTACTGTTGAATTACTCATGGCTTACCTCCTGTTTAGCAATATCGAGTTCATCATCAGCTAAAAGCTCGATAATTTGAGGAGGAAAAGGAACCTCTGCTATATCAAAAGCAGGGTCGGAAGAAGACTTTATGCCATTTCCTGACCAAAAGAAAAAACGACGGGCAGAGCCACTTTTGGCAGATTTCAATAAAGAAAATTCGTCTATCGTTAATGCAACAGCTTCAGGATAAGAGATTTGTTCAACAAAGCATATTCTGACAAATTCCCTCCAACGCTTTTTGTGGTTTTTAGAATTAGCTCTAACACCTGTTTGAATATAATCTCCTTCAGACCTGTTTTTAGGAGGACGAATACCTAAAACAAGATGTCTTCTTGTGATCTGAAAAATCTCTTTAAGATGGATAGGTTTATATTGTGTCTTTTTGCCCCTGCAATCATCAAGATATTTTATGCCTTTTGCAATATGGCAATCATTGCAAAGCACCTGTAAATTGGTTTCATCAAGGCATCTTTCCGGGTATTGTGATCGAGGAAGAATATGGTCAACATGAAGCTCAACCCCATTCCCAGGGGCTTTCCCGCAAAGTTGACACCTATTCCCATAATGAATCAGTGCATTGTAGCGAGCCTTTCGCCACTCTTTTGTTTTGTAAAAAACTTCTCCAGACATGGTGCCGAACACAAGAGCGTGTTCAACGTGAATTGGACTACTCATAACATCCTCCGCGCATAGGATTGGTGGTTTTCCCGCCTTTTTTTCTGCGACAAAAAAAAATGGCGGAAGTTGATCGGGTTCGCAGACCGGCCGCACGGCAACCGGCGAGGCCATAAGCCTCCCCTCCCAACTCCGCCAAAGAATAGTCAGAGTAGTTCCTGGACACACCACGCCTTTTGAATAGACGCAAAAAACCGCCAAACAAAAAATCTTTTGTGGCGGTGTGTCCGCCGTGCGTTCGTTCGGGCTGCGACCCGGCTGCTGTTTTTTTCAGCAGCGTGGTAATGGTAGCCGTTCCTGCAGATTTCGTCAAGAGGTTGTTAGCCGCATATAATAAAAAAGAGTATCCTGAGTCCACGCTCACACCGTTTTTTTTCAAAGATCTATGCCCGAGATGTTTTTTGTAGCCCGTTGTCGCGTACTCTCTTAGAGATTCACGGGCGGCATCAACGTCAAGATCTGTGCCAGAAAGCCACCATGACAATCGGCCGCCGACAGCCTTCAGAAAAAACTCGGCATTTTGAAATTGCAGCGACCTCGGGTCCCTGGTCACCATCTCTTGTTTTGCATCCTCGATCATATACGCCACCAGACGCAATATGCTTTGGTGCGATATGATATGCTTATCGGGCACTTTTTCATTCATCCTCGAAACTTTCTTGCGTTTTCTTCTTAGAAAAACGTAGCCTTATAATTTTGGATTGTAGTTTTGCCAGGTCTTCAACGGAGGGTTTGAGATCATCAGGGTGAGAGACATAGTCAAGATTTCTCAATAGGATACTCTCACTTCGGGTTACAAGGAGTAAGTTATCCAGATTGCAATTTTGCTTGTTTCCATCTCGAAAGACAAGCACCATATGTGCCGGAACCGGTCCATGTACTTGCTCCCAAAAATAGCGATGCTTTTCAACAAAACGGCCGCGATAGCCAGTATGCGGATTTTTTTCGTCAATTTTGATATATACATAACCATCTTTACTAATACGCTCAGACATCATCTTTTTTCTATTTGCCGGAATATTCCCTTTCTTGAAACTCCCCCGATTCTTTTTACCTTTTCGCCCGACACAGAGTTTATGCCCGGGTGGAAAATGACCGGTGCGCCCGGAATGTATTTTATATCTTTTGGTATAGGAAATAAGTTGAGCTAGACTGAGATTGTGCCCAAATTTCTTGTTCAAAGCATTCAGACAAGTTTTTCTATCCGATTTTTTATACTCAACACGCAGCCATTCCTCTTGTTTTGTCGTTAACATTCTTGGACGTTTACCACCCTCCTTTTTCGTTGACCTCCCGCCCAAAATTCTATGATTTTTTCTGGCTGAACTAATCTGGGCAACGGTTTTTTTAAGACCAAATTTCTGGTTAAAATTTTTTGTTAACACCGCGTCTGTCATCTTCACGCAATTTTTTTTCAGATAAAACAACATTTCCGGAGAGTAAACGAATCTTGGCATTTTTCACCCCCCAACATTTTAGGCAACTGATCCTTCGTAAGATCGCGCTCCCATAATGATTTCTGCACAGAATAAACAAGACGCGCGTTATTGATTATTTCGCTAGAAACCTTGCAAAGGGCTTCGCCCCGCTTAATTTCTTTCTCAAGATCTTCGTCTTTTAAGTCCTCGTCGCTCAATCTTTCTATTTGAGCGAACAGATGATCATTTAAGTCCGTCATTTTGTTTTTCATATTAGAGCCCCTTATCACTCTTCTCTTTGCCAGTTGACCTCGATCCCTGCCCGGGCAACCTCATTAAATGCCGTATCGACAACGCCATCGATATACTCGTAGACCTCGGGTGCGCGATGGATCTCGCCGCCGGCGGCCTGCACAATCTGTATTTGCTGGCTATGCAGCCCGCGCCGTAGAGCATCTCGCAGATTACCGACCACTGCGGCCAGGGCAGACCAGGCATCATCGGCATGCAGCCAGAGCCTGTCTTGCTCTCGCCGCATTCGTTCGGCTTTCATTTCAGCCATTTCGGCATCTGCTTTCTCTTTGCGGTGCAGGTTCTCGCTGCGCTCCATTGCCGAGAGATCTGGCCTTGTTTTCTCTGATAGCTGGTTGGCGTAGAGCATCACTTGATACTTGCTGACTGTCTTGTCACGGTTGACTGCCGGAAAACCGTTGTTTTTGATGTCTTGATAAAACTTGCCGACAGACACCTTGTAGCCTTCTTCTATCAACCAGGCATAGGCCTCTTTACGGTTTTTAAAGTATTCAGATCCTTCCATACGACACCACCCTGCCGGCCCGAATATAGCCGCCAAAAACCTCTTTTATCTCAACAGCCTGCATGATTGCCTCAAGCCGCTCGTTCTCATCCAGCCCCTGGAGAGATGCCTGGAGACGCTTCAACTCATTTTCCGAAAATACCGGCTTGCCAGCATCTTTCAGCTCTTGCCACTCGTCAGGGTCGTTCGTCACGTAGACGGTTTTTCCGGCGACATCGACTTCAAGCACCTGGAGAGGATCATTCGTCTCGGTCGATTCTGGACGATTTTCGGGTTTTTGAGGTTGTTTGTTAGGTTGTTTCTGGGCCGACCTTTGCTTTGGTTGTACCACTTTTTCGGTAAAACCGAGTTTGATTTTGAGCCCTGCCGGCAGACCGTCAACGATCCATTGCCGCAGGTTCACACCGGCCTGATAGGCGTCGCCAGGATCTTTGGCACCACCAGGCAGCGGAGCCAGGCGGCGATATTGGCGGTACTGGTCTTGCCACCAGCCTTGCTGGGCGTCACCACCGTGGTCATAATCGAGCGCGCCAAGGATACAGACCGACCTGGACAAAATTTCGTGAGCCCTTGCATCTGGCCGGGCCGCGTCGTTCCATGTGCAGATTGCACCGACTTTGCCGCACATCGTGCCGGCAAGCAAGATAGCGTCAAAGCCTGATTCGACGACTACAAAAACCTCGGCATCAGAATGCAGGATCAGGGTCGCGGAGCTGCTGCCGTCGATTGGCAGGTATTTGATGCGTTCGCCAAATCGGGCAATATCTTCGTTGTGTCGCCGGATCCGCAGTTGGGTGAGACGGCCGCCAGCATCCCGACAGGAGATGACCCATCCCCTGGGCAGCCAGAGTCGCTTTGCCTTGCCGTTGATCTTTTTCTCGGGGAGCCCCCAAACCTGCCGAGGCCGATAGCGGTCTTTTCCCTTGCTCGACAGGTTGTAACCAAGGCCATAGCGGGCAGCCATCGGCCGGTTGATGCCGCGCTGCTCAAGCCAGGACATTGCCTCGGCATCATCCTGCAGTCGATTTGTACAATCGGCCAGAAAAGCCTCTGCCTTGAGCCGCCAAATATCGGAGGGGGCCGGATAGGTGGTTGGTGTCCAGCCTACTTGCTGCCGTTGCACAGGCGGCGGCTGGTAGCGTTTGGAATAAATCGTTTTGTTTGGTAGAGAAATTCCAAGCTCGGCGCAGGCGGACGGAAAGCTGTGGCCGTCGATCTCCATCAAAAACTTAATCGTATCACCCTGTATCCCGCATTTGCGACACCAATAACGGCCAGCACAAAGCCCCTGATTCTGCCGGGCAGGCCAGATATGGAAGCGATCACTCTTCAGCCCCTTGCCGCTGTCACCACAGACAGGGCAGCCCGAAGAGTATTCTCCGCCATATTGCGGGCCGCTTTTCTTCGGCGTAAAACCGTGCATAGTTATTAGCTCGAGTAAATCAGGCATCAGAATCTCTCATTTTTATTGATGCATAAAATGCCCCTTGATGTTCACCTTATTTTGTCAATCATGAATAAATCAAAAACAACTACAAATTAGTTATTTATATTCTCTTTTTTCTTTTTTATTCATGAAATGCACCTTATTTTATATAAAAAATATAAATATCCCCTAACGCCTATATGAAACTTTATAGGGATTTTCCTGCACTCCGTGCATATGGGGCATCATCTTGGCCCAATTGTCCCTGTGCTGCTTGTAATATACGATTCTGCCAATCCGCATTAAGAGAGACGCCCTGATAAACAAACCCCGCCGCCTCTTTTTTGGACTCAAACTCACCATGCCCTTTGAGTTTTTGACCAAAAAGCCGCTGCGACGGGGTTCTGTTTTTTCGTTTATCGATGTTTTCCATGTACCACTCTACAAAAGCGAGGTAGAGTGTCGTCGCACTGGTGTTTTTATTGCACCGGATGCAGCAGGCATCGATAAACTGTCCAATCCAGTCGGCATCGTCTTTATAACGACTTGTTGCCTTAAGCACCGACTTTGGCGGCTGCAGTTTCTTGCCATCACCCTGCCAGAGCATGCAGCCCTCAACCAGCCAGGCGAGGGCCTGTTGATCCATAGTCATGAGCTTGTCTTCTATATCCGGGTCAAATAACCGCTCGTTTTTTTTCTCATCAGGATTTTCTTTAACAAAGCGGATCGGGTGATGTATCAAAAATGTCCTGTCCCAAAAGGCAGGATCGCCCGAAGGTGGTACAGGCTCATGGTTGCCGAGCATCAGGCAGAGATGTGTCGGCTCAAAATTGCGCAGCTCTTTGTCATACGGATTACGCCCCTCAAGAGGATCGCCACCGGTCAGTCGCTTGACTTCCTTTGCAGAAAACTGTGACCCCTCCTCTACTTCTGATGACAAGGCAAAGCGCAGACCCTGCAGTTTCATAATTGCTGGATCTGTTTGGTTTGCTGTTCTGGGAACTTTTGTCTTTAAAAACATCTCAGATGGGATAACCGCCGCGTAATCACCTAAAACGCGTACCAGAGTATTCAAAAAAAGTGATTTACCGTTACGACCACGACCAAGAAAAAAAGGGAAAATGTGCTCTGATGTTAAGCCAGTGATACCGTAACCAAGCATCTTTTGTATAAAAAGGATGAGTTCTTCGTCTCCGTTATAGATCTCCATTAGAAATTGTTTCCATGGAGAAATATCAATCTTTTCTAACGGTATATATTCGCAAGAACATTTTTTTGAGACGAGCTGTATCGGCTCTCCTGGATACAATTCTCCTGATTTCAGATCCACAACCCCATTGAGAACACCAAGCAACCAAGGATCTTGGTCAAATTCGCTGCCCTCTATGGCAAAAGGATTGCCATAATAAGTTGATGCAAACTGAAGACATGGAGTGCGTCCTCTTGGCTGTCGGAGGGCCTTGATTTTTGCCTCAAGCCGGTCAATCTTTTTATTCCAGGCTTTTTTCAGCTGCTTGTGGATGTCCTTGTCATTTTCTTTTTTTGATTTCTCAATGCGCTCTTCCAGGACAACAATTTCTTGCCCGTAGCGATCAGTCACATATCTAACCAAGCCCAGAACTGTATTTATTTTGTCTCGCTGCCAATAATTACCGCGCCAGACATACCAGGAGCCATTAATCTCCGAATACAACAGCTTGTTCTCGAGGAGTGCGGCAAACAACATGCCATCACCTTCATTATCCATGGCCAGGCATTGCATAACAAACTTGCTGTCAACCTCGTTTGGCTCCGGAGCTGCAACCCGATTTTGCTTTGCGTTTATCTGATCAATCAATCGCATCGACATACCTCACCAAGACATCTCGTATCTTCACAATTTCATTCATATTTATTTTTCAAATGGACTCAATAATCGAGGCTCATTCCACCCGCATTACCCAGGGCCGCAGAAGGACCCGTGCACCCAATTAGGCTATGAACCTTGCTTTGATTTAATTTTAAAAGGGAAGGTGGCGGGAAAAAACCGGCTGACGTCATCCCTCTACGGGGCTTGCAAAGCAAGAGAAGCAAGAGCCATTGATTCATTATCACCCGAGCCCCGTTCCGGTTGAGTGCCACCAGGCCATGAATGAACGGCGCACAATCTGTATTTTTTTCCCAGGCTTGAGATACTTGAATTTTTTTTGCCTGGCTTTCTCACGTATCAGAGTCTCTTTCTCGCCTATCAATTCGGCCGCTTCTGCAACGGTCATTGTGTCTTCAACTGTATTTACAGTATAAAATTCACGAGCCATCACCAGACCCCCTGGTCAATCCCAGCCTTGATAAAAGCAAAAAAAATCGGACAGAAAAACGCAGCCGAGAGAGCATAGAACAAGGCTACGAATACAGCCTCCCGGCAAAAGAGCAAAATCCTTTTAACTCTTTTTCTTCTCGAAAAAATCTTGTGACTGTGCGATGTGTTCATGATCAAGTTCTTTTTGTGTCTGCAATATAACGAGCGACTGTGCGCTCAAGTTCTGAGACGGCTTCCCTTTTTAGCTCCTTCACTCTATCCACAGGCTCGGCTCTATCAATCGCCGTCTTAAGAGATGCAACTGCCGAAAAATCGGCAAGCAGTTCCGCTTCAATTGTTGGCAATGGCTCTGTAACAGGTGATGATTCGAGATCATCAACTGCTGTCGATAAATATGCGATCGCATCACGAGCTACATAACCAAGACCCCTGGCATCAAACTCGACAAACAATGCATGCATGAGATCGAGCGGGTTCTTGCAGCGATGCTCGGTAAAGGCCGGATCTTGGGCCCAAGAGTATGCAGATCGCTTTTCGCGGTTGAATATCCGGGCAACCCGACTCGCACCGAAAACTTTCTTGCTACTTGAAACACCTGCCAGGATTGCAATTTGACTGTGTCGTTTGGCATGGTCAGACCTCAATTTTCTGCTATGTTCACAGGCAAACGGAAAAACGATTTGCCAAATAACCCATCCTCCGGGTAGGATATGAAGCGCCAACTATCACAGCCCTGTTTTGTCCGGAGGACGGGTTTTTTATTTTTTCAATCATTTGGCTCTGGCAAGAGCGATGTCGGAGCGGCTAAAGAAAGCCGCTTTACCGTCAACGACATCTCCATTGTCAAACGTAAAAGAGACAATGATATCGCCGCATACGTTCTCCTGTTCATTAACATCAATGACAACAGAGGATATTTTTTCGTCAGAATAAGGCGCGCTGTATGTGGCTATTTTGCCGATCAGTTTTTTATGTTGCAGCGGCATGGCTACTCCTTTTGCTTTTCGAGGTGTTTGATTGAAGCAGAAACCAGACTTACAACAGATTGATGATGCGCTCGGAGATGCTCTTGCAGCATTCCCGGAAGAGAACGCTGAAA
>PDWJ01001696.1_pt1 | contig 26030 bp, 27 predicted proteins | sample 1430881 | NCBI WGS metagenome assembly PDWJ01 (sample SAMN01162460, study PRJNA174530) | Oral metagenome, whole genome shotgun sequencing project. | biome: Marine environment; feature: Marine mammal; material: Swab sample of the gingival sulcus; isolation source: swab sample of gingival sulcus...
ACGCAAATGAAATCCAGCTCTGGTGGTGCGTCTGGAGCGATGGTAACACCGGTAAATATGCTCGGTTATACGATTTGGGTTTTGAGGAAGTGAATTCATAACTCTGAATACAGTAAGCCCGGATGCACCGGGCTTTTTAATGTCCATAAAAACCATCAAAACAGTCATAAATAACAGCTTTTGTATTATCAGACCTGATTAAGGACAGATAGTACGATTTATGCAGCTACAGAGCCTGGGGAACTCAATCACATTAACTTCTCCATCAAGCCCGCAGCAAACAATAAGGTTCTCCGTCAGGGAGAAGCCCGTGCGTATTTCTGGTGATTTTTGCAGTGATGCTGACCGGTTTCAGGTGATGCGGGTTACCGGTGTGTGTGGTGATCGTATTAACAGTGAGCCGTATGAAGAGAATGGCAAACCTGTTGTTTTGAGCCTTGCCCATAGCCGCCACGTTTTAAAACAGCCTGACGATTATCTGTTAATCAATCTTGCGGGCGTATCAGGCACGGCAACGATCAAGCGTACTGACTTGGGGGTTCAGCATCTATGAATAAGGCTGAAGTTAAGGCTTTGCGTGAACGGCTTTCAGATGACGATGGGTTTGTAAGGTTTATGAGCAAGAAACGCGAGGCCGCCCAGAAGACATTAAACCAGTGTGCTGTAAATCGCGCCAATCTTTCCCAGCAACAAGTTAATCAGATTATGGCCGATTATTCGGCGATTGTTCGTCTGTCCGAAGAATTGATTTTACCGGAGATACTATGACCGAAGAGCAAATAAAGCAGTGGGGAGCAGACCTGCTGAAACAGCAACGGGAAGATTTTATGAAAAACATTCCTGTAATTCAGCCGCCAGCACCTGAGCCAACTTACAGCTTTGAGGATGATCCCGAAAAAGCGGTGAATGCCCTGCTGAAAAGGCAAATGAGTGCCTTCATGGAGCCTGTGCAACAACAAATAAAAGCAATGACTGATCAAGTGACCAAACTGTCACAGCAGCATGATCAGCAGGCAGCCGAATTTATGAAGCTAATGGTTCCAGAGGCCCAGCCTGATGAGGCTTTTGATAAAGAGCCTGCTGGCTTTGGTGCAATGACCTGGGGACAGCTTCGCGGCATGGCTGAAAAAAACGGTGATGTGGATGGACTGAAGCAGTATGCAGAGGCTTTGAAGCAGTTTAAAGACAGCTCTGGTGATCAGGAAGTGCCTTCAGCCAGGGCAAGAACTCAACCATCTCCTTCAAAAGATGGCTCTACTGACGCATCCGAAGAGGATGTGAATAACGACATGATGCTGGTCATGAACGGGCAAATGTCAAAAGACGATTTTAATAAAAAATATGGAGTTGCATCATGAGCATTAAATATGCTCCGGGCGTGCAACCAGTTGCGCCCGGTTCTAGCCTGAACCCAATCCAGTATATCCGTACCGAGAAAATTGAGCGGATCCGTAAACAGAGTGTCTTGCCACGTATCTCTGTTTTTAAGGGGTTTGGCAAATGCGGCACGCCGATGAACATCCGGCATGAATACGAATCCCGTGACCGCGCTCAGGAGTTGGAGCATGGCGGAATCCTGAAACCCATTCAGGTGCGCCAGCCACGGGAACAGACATTCATGATCGGCGACATGATGGGTGTCTCTCTGGCATGGCCTGATTGCAACTGGCAGAAGATTATGGCGCATGATCCCGGTTTTATTCAGGAGGTCATTGATCATTATCAGGATGACACAATGCTGTCTTTTGATTCGCGGGCGTTCGCCAAGATTATTGGTGAGGCAAGCAGCCATAACCGAAATAATCGTGCGGGTTACCGTTCGCATCAGATTAATCTGGGTACGAAGAATAATCCTTTGCATGTCGATTCTGACAGTATTTGGGGGCAGCATCACATGATGCCGCGCGTAATGCGTGAACATGGGGCGACCTCCTCAAAAACCGGTAGACGCATGTATGCCATCATCAACGAAGGATTCCTTGAGCATATTGCTCTGAACGACCGACTGTCTTCCTATTATCACAATGGGCAGTGCCATCAGTGCCAATCACCCGTAATGGATGAGATCAGGGAAATAGGGAAGATTGATTACATCATCTCGCAGTGCCTGCCGGTTATCCATGATGGCGGGTCGCTGATCTACCCGATCCTTTTTGGTTACGATGACGCATTGTGGGCGGGTTATGATGTTGAAATTCATCGTAAAGATGGTGGGCGTGGCGACAACAACAAGTACATCGATATCTATTGGCATTTTGGGTTGAAGTTGATTGACCCGCGCAAGGTCGGTGTTATGTGGGTCAAGGTTGATCCTATTTCAACAGGAGCACAATAATGGCTGAATATTTATTTGAACAGCAGCCTCAATCTTACCAGAACGGAGAGCTGCCCAATCTTCACTGGGAGTCACAGGATGCCTTACTGACCGAGATGCCGCCTTGTCCGGAAATGGAAGACCACTGGGGTGTCAATACCGCTGATATTCGGAATAATTCAGCAGTCAAGATTCACTTCGCTACCGGATTGGAGGATGGCTCGCTGGAGGAAGCGCTGATTCGCAAAGGTGCTATGCCTGCTGACGAGACATTCAATATTGTCCGCTTTATTGGGCCGGGAGTCGGGTTTAAAGGGCTGGCATGGTCAATTGAATGTGCAGTCGAAAACTGTGTTGAGTTTGACATTGAAGTTGTCCGTGTGACCTGTGCAACCGGTGATGAAGAAACGGTGCAGAAAGTTACCGACCTGAAAGCCTATGAAGGTGTGTGGGCAAAACAGGATTGGCTGGCTAAACCTGAAGGCATTGAAGGTGGACAAGTCTTTTTGCTCAAGTTGAAGTTCACCAAGCTTCCCTATAAGGACGAGGACGGAAACCAGTATTGGGGCGATGATTGTAATCCTGTTCCATGTTTGGGAATTGATATTCACGCGCTGACTGAGGATACCTGTATGCGGCGTACTATTCGCGGCTGTGGTAATCCAGGCGACTGCTGTTCTGATATACCGTGCGGCAAATGCGAGCAGCAAACCATTACCAAAAACTGTTAATCAGCAAAACCCCACTCCCGGACTATTGAAATCTGGGAGTGATAAAACATGGAGAAAAATAATGACCAAACGCACGGTTTACGGCTACCACAACAAAAAAACGCATGTCCTGTGGGATGGTTATGATGAGATGCTGGATATGATGTCCAACGAATCCCACCCTGATAACCAAGGTCGTTTGCAGACGCTGGGCAATGATCCGGAACATGGTCAGCTGGACTGGGATTGCATCACGGATAAATCTCAATGGGAGAGCCTGGTTAAGCAGCACGGGGCTGAACAAGGCTTTACATTACCATCAAAAGCAGCGAACCAGGAAATATCCAAAGCACCAGGCACCCGACAAAAGCCAGCACGCAAAACGGTGAATAAGAAACCTGAGCAAGGCCAGCAGGCTGCTTGAGGTAACCAATGTGTACTTACGCTGATCTGGTCGATCACATTGCCGGTTGCCGGATCAACGATGAGTTTTCTGAAAAGAAAGGCGACTGGAAGGTCTGGAAGCGGGATGTTATCCAGAAGGCTGTTAAGGAAGCGGTCTCCTCGGTATTTGCGTTGCGCCCAGACCTGTTTGCGGTTGATAAAGAAGTTACACTGGAAAAAGGCAAATGCGTCCAGTGTTTCTGTGATGATTGTTGCCGGATTATCGGTGTTATCTCTGTTAATGGTGATACCTGCAATGTGGTTGAAGAAAAGGAAGATGAGGATGATGAGTTCTCATTGGCTTTTCTGGATTGTTATTACAAGGATTGCCCGGCTCCTAACTGCTATGGGGATGACAATAAGCCGGACGGCAGTGGCTATGATCCGGGCTGGTGGGATCAGGTTGAAACCAGTCCGTGTTGTATCCGTTTTGAGAATCCGCCACCACGAGCGGGCATTAAAGCGGTTGTTTCCTGTGTGCCTAATGATGTTCTGACCGGCGAGAACCTGCCTTGTGTGGTGTGTACCGAGTTGTTTCAGGCGATTATTGATAACGCCCTGTTTCGCCTTTATGCCATTGACCACAAAGACGGTAACAATCTCCGTATAGCTGAGGCGCACTGGCAGGCTTATACGACAACCATGGTGACCAAGTTTGCTGTGGACTATTCCCTGTTTGAGAATAATTACCTGCTGACCCGGAGGCGGATAGATGAGTGATTGCACCTGGGCTTCATTTCTGCCTGACATTATCCCGTTCGTCTCCAGCCCGAAGGCAGATTACCGGCGACCACCGGATAACCTGATTATGCATTTTGCACGGCTGGCTGCTCAGGAGTTTGTTCAGGATGCCACCTTGCTGCGCGACACCTATTGCTTTGATGTTCAATGCGGCGTAGATGAAGTTCCGCTGGTGATACCTGAAGACCGGGAGTTGCTGCATGTTCACACCTTATCCGTATCCACTGATGCTATTAGCCTGTGTGGTAATCATTGCCTGATACCTGGTAATCACTGTGGCTATTGTGTTGACGATGACAAAATGGTGAAAGTGACCGGGTTTGAGTACGACGCTGACCTGAAGGAAATTACACTGCCCTTCAAGCCTAATGGCGATAAACAGAATGGGTTCTGTGCGCGATACAGCTATACGCTGGATTTTGCGACTTGTGAAATCCCTCAGATGCTATGTAACCAGAAATGGCGAAGGGCTATCCGCGCTTACACGTTAAAACACCTGTTCTCAATGGATGATATGGATTGGGGCGATAAGGCTTACTACGCCAAGTATGAAACTGAGGCGGCAAAATGGGCGGCAAAAGGTCGTATGGTTGCCGCTAATCAGGGCGTGACCAAACGTCAGCGAATTTCGCCGCGAATGAGTCATTTATTCTGGAGTTGATAATGTATAAACAGTGGCTTTTACTAAGGGAGCAAAAAGCGAAATTGGGGCGGCATGAGTGGAGTGTTGCGCGTTTGATCGAGTTATCCAAGGACTTACCAGTCATGGAAATTCCGCTCCTGCATTTGAATGTTTATAACAAGTACGAAAACCTTACGCTCCGGGAGCTGGCTGGTCATATGGTTGCTGTCAGAGAGGCTGATCTGGATAAGCCCATCATCCTGGATGAAGACGGCGAGATCATGGATGGCAGGCACCGAATAATAAAGTGCATGGTTGAGGGGATTGAAACTATCAAGGCGGTGCGTTTTTTAGAGAATCCATCACCTTGTTCTATTGCTGAATAACATGATCCACCTGCCACCACATACATCAGCTATTCAATTGACTGTCAGAAACTCAGCACAGCCTGACTGTCCACCTGTGCGCTTCCCCGGTGAGATAAAATTCACACTGGAACGTAAAGGCTGTAACCGTGGCTGTGATATTGACAACTTCCTTATTACTGAGGGCTGGCCGAATATCACAGTGCGGCTGGCACATTGCGCGACGGATATTGCAAGAGGTTACTATTCCGGTTATCTCACGATTGGCTGCGAAGAAACCTGCCGGATGAATTTCTTTGTTGGGCAGAATCTTTGTTTTAATGCCGCACCTGAATGTGGTGACAATCTGATTGGTGGTAAAACCTGTGAGGTATGTGAGCCGTGTCGGGACGGTAAGGTTATCCAGCGCACCTACCGAATTATTGAAGCGAGTAATCAGGGCGTGACGCTGTTGGCTGATGATCAATGTATTGAGATCCCTGAGTGCGAGGTATGTCCTGAGTGCCACGATTAGACCTGCGTAATTTCAAGGGGCTGGCTCCACGACTACATTCGCGCATTCAGGATGCAACGTATGCCGATGCCGTGACGGATGCTAAATTATGGGATGGTACTATCCGTAATTTTCCCTGCCCAACTGTTCATTGTTCACTATTGTTGTGTGGTGAAACACCGGTTGTAAAGTCCATCACCCCTCTGCCTGAGTGCAAGTGCCTTACATGGAATACTCGTGTTGATATTGTAAGGGACTGCGACCTGATTTTTTATACGGGTGATGGAAAACCTAAAATTGCCCAAAGCAACAGGTTATGCCAAGATTTGAGTTGTGACTGGTGTGTGCCCTGCCCGAACAATCCACCTGACCTTACTTATGAACCATGTGATACGGATGCTGCCAGGTATGTTGCTTATGCTTATACGCGCCTAAAGTGCGTTAGCGGGCGTGTGTTTGAAAGCCCGTTATCACCCTCAACGAAAATAATTCCAGTATGTGGCAATGTAACCATCTCCGGGATAACACATGATGATATCTGCTCGTGTGGATACCGCATATACCGTGCTGAATCTGGAATTAAGACAGGTGAAACTCAAACGCCTATCAATAACGCCTGGATGTTTGTTGGTCAAATAATGTCAGGAAGTTTTACTGATATGCTTGATCATTGTGAGCCAGCAGACCCTTTGTTATTTGAAGCGGGTTGCCCACCGGATGATCTGCACTCGCTGCACATGACTGAATCCGGCGTGATGGCCGGGCTTTCTGGTGACGAGCTGTGGTACACGCTGCCGGGCGACCCCATGACCTGGAGCAAGCACCGGCGGCGAAAGGTACGTGCTGAGTGGGGACACCCTCTTGCTATCGAGGTGCACAAAGATGATGTGTATGTGGTAACTGACAATAAGCCGGTTCATTACCGGTTGCAGTTGCATGACTCTGGTGTACAGATGCAACGCAACTTGATCAACAAGCGCCTTCCTCTGGTATCACTGCCCAGCTTGTCGTCTGGATACCAAGGGGTGGTTTATGCTTCTGATGCCGGACTGGTTATGTTGAACGGCGGGCAGGCGCAGGTCATTTCCAGCCCGTGGTTCAACCGTGACCAGTGGCGACGGTTAAAGCCTGAGACGCTGGTGGGTGCTGTACATGATGATGCTTATGTCATGTCTACCGAAGTGGATGCTTTTCTGTTTGAGTTTGGTGATGGGGTATTTGCTGATAACCAGCACTCTGATTTGGTTGGCCTGAACCTGGGTGGTCGGATTATCGGTGCTGATGCCATGTACTCAGATGATGCACTGTATTGGGCAAAAGAGGGCGTTATCTACCGCTGGGATTGGGAGGCTATGGCAACAGGTAATCACAAAGACCCGGAACAGCAGCCTGAAGAGTGCTGTCCCTTGTTTTATCGTCCAGCGATTGAGGATGTGAATTCATCAGCGACCTACACCGCGGCTGAAGTTCATGTTCGCAAGGGTGAGTTCACTTTTCGTTATTATGATGTGGATTGTGGTAATCCTGAGTTGATTGATGAAGAAACGGTTAATAGCTGTGAGGCGTTTCGTCTGACCGATTGCCGTCGCACTGAAGATTCCATGATTGAGGTTGAGGGCTGCGGGGTCATTGACAGCATGACGCTTGGCACTAGCTTTCAGGCTTTGCGGCTTCGCTGACTTCCTTGTCCATAAAAACCGTTCAAACTTTTTAATTACGGCCATCGAGTATCATCAGGCTTTAATCAGGATGATGCTATGCCACCAAATATCCCAAACCAGTCACACGCTGATCCACTTCAATCACTGATCAACCGCTATTTGACAGTGGATGGACAGATACAAACCGATGCACTGGAAGTAGTGCAGCGTTGGTATGTTTACCTTAATACACTGACCGACTCAATGAGTCTGCAAATACGGGCTGCTCAGGGGAAGGTAGGTATTGAGGCCGTTGAAATGGCATTTGAAACGCCGTTAGCAGGATTCCAGGGCAATCTATTCTGGCAGCAATACGGTAGCAGCATCCTGCCGTTGGTGCAGCGTGACCTGGTGACACAGCACTTATTGGCGAATTACGCCAAACAAAAGCCGGAACTATCTTACGGACTCACCGTAACAGGCAACTACAGTTTCATCGGACTGGTTGTATCACTGGTACAGCGCGATGGCCTGAAAAGCTGGAAGGCGTTTGAGCTGGAGTTTCGGGAATTGATGGAAAGAACCGCTAAGGAATACCTGGATGGGAATACCAGTAACCATTGATAACCCTGGTTTCGATGCCTGGTTATCAGCAGAAACAGAATACTATGAATGTGAAAATAAACGACGGGAACAGTCGTGGGTATCATCTGCACTGTTGGCCATTGCTGGTGTCGCTCAGATTATTGCCTACCATGGTGTTTACAGTGATGTCGTCGATAAGCGCAAAGAGTTGAATGATAAAATCTACCAATGCGCGTTAAGAGAGCATGAGCATTGGCGGGATCATGTTCATCCGCATACGCTGGAGTCATTTGATTATGTTTATGATCTGCCTGAGATCGTTCCGGATTACGATAATCCACTGGCAGGCACTGAGACCGGCCATATCCTCAATGGCGCTACCGCTTACATTAACCGGCTGGATGATGCCTGTGATCACTGTTCTGATACATGCGACACTCGCTTGCAGGCTGAGTTTGCACTGGCTCAGACAGGTGCAGCCACTAATCTGATCAGAAACGAAGAACGCCGTGCTGCGGCCAGAAGGGAATTAAAACTCCAGGGGATGGCAGCGACTGATCGGGCTGGTAAAAATCTTGCTGCTCCAGGGCGGCAGGCGCTAGGTGTTGCGTTAAGCATTAATAATACGCTGGTCGCCATGTCTGCGTCTGGCCTCAATTCAGGGCTGGCAACATTCGGACGCGGACTGGCTGGCCTGGCAACTTCGATGGATGGTGCGTAATGGCTTGTGGTTCATCAACTACGATTCCTGTGGGACCCTGGACAGTCGGCATTGAAACCTTGTCCACAGCTTTGAGTTTGTTTGCTGCCTTCTACTTTTTTAACAAGTGGAAGGAGGACACCGAAAACCTGATGGATCTGGCCGACAAGTACACGGCCATTGGCGAGGAGTATTGTCAGAAGGCTGAGGATTTTCGGCAGAATGAAGTCAAGCTGTTGCAATACGCAAAGGACTATCCAGACGAAGCACCCAACCAACATTATGAGATCGGCGCCTGTGTTGCAATTGCGGGCGAAGCTCAGGCTACTTTGCAACGGGCTTACTCGGCGATGCCTGCTGATGCGGTGGGTTCCCGGTGTCAGATTCGCACTGAAGTGGCACGTGAAATGATCCGGCGTGGTGTGGCGGCAACGGCTGATGCCGCCATCATGCAACGTAATCTGAATGATCGTTACAAAGCTGCGAAGGTCAAAGCCTACACCGATACATTATCTGGCGCGGTTCCTAATCTCGGTTCCGCGTTCAATCTGGTCGCGGAGACTATTACCAACTCTGCTATGGCCAATGCCGAATCGTTCAGCGGTGCGGCTTACACCGCAGCGCGGGGTGCGGGTACTTTATGGCAGCGGTTTAACCAGCCCACACGCCCCAGTTATGCATCAGCTCTCAATCAATATGGCCCAGCGTCCCCTATTACTGTTGGAGGTTTCTTCTAATGGCTTTTACCGCACTTGATGCAATGCTACGTGACAATATGTTTAATCTGGCAAAGCAGGCAAACTTTGACCTGCCCTTCGGCGGCACAACAGAGGCTGAGTTTGATTTCCTCTCACGCAACGGTGCCGTCAACAAGATGGCGCCTAACTTCCTGTCTTTTCTGGCAGGTGTTCAAGGAGCTAATCTGGCGACACAACAGAACCGCCAGTTGCAATTTGATCGGGCGACCAAGCTACGGGATCAGGAGTCAAATCTGGCTTATCGGGGAGCATTAACCCGCAGTGCTTTACTTCAGGGTGATGTCACAGAAGCGAAGCTGCCCTTTGTTGGCCAGCAAGCAGAGGCTGATCTTGAGCGTACATTGCTGGGTAATGATGCTCAGGATTTGGAGAATTTTTATTACCCCGATGTTGTGGAGAGCGAGATTGATTTCAGAGACGCTCAGACTGCTGCAAGAGAAACTGAAACCCGATATTTGCCGCAAACCATTCAGTCGCAAAATGCCTACCGGGATGCACAGCGAAATTTTCAGGTAGCCAGGACAGCAGAACAGCAGTTTGTAAACAGGAATTTGCAAAAGCGTGAAGATTTGTACAGGCGGGATAAAGAAGCAGATATAACTTATCGTAACGCTGCCACTGCCAATCAGAACGCACTTCAACAACTCAATCAGAAGAAGATTGATGCTTTCGCTGAAATAGATAGACTGGATCGGCTGCTCCAGCAGCAAAAAATCAGTAGGGCGCAGTATGATGCTCAAATAGCAAAAAAGAAGGCTGACGCTTTCGATGCGATTCGTGAGGAAGGTCGTCTTTATAATAAAGCACGTACAGATGCACAAGTGGCGTTGGCAGAGGCAAGACGGAATCCAACTGCGCGATCAAGCTCTGGTAACGAATATTATATTCCACCAACGGTAATCAATCGCCAACCAACACCACGAAATCCTGCGAACCAATTAACCCCCCCGGTTACTCCTGTTCAGCCTCGGTCAAATTTTGGAACAGGTGCAGCTTATGACCCGTCCACGGCTATTGTGCCACAGCCCGTCAATGAACCAACTCAGCCTGATTATTCCAAGGCTATCGGGTTGCCAGGAATCACTGAGGCTATGGTTAGTCTGGCACAGCAAGGGTTTATGAATGGAAGTGCCGGGAGACCTGTAACCAAAGAAGAATTGCAGGCAATGATGGCAGTGGAAACTGCATTGGGGTTGCGATGAAGTTTGACCAGGCAGGTCTGTTGTGGGCTATGGATACCTTGACTAACTCTGGTCATCAAGATCCGGAAGGTCTGATTGCGCGTATTGAATCATCCAAAGACACCGGCAATATGACTGGTATTAGCAAAGAAGAAGCTGCACAGGTTGGGATCAAAAATATTAATGAGCCTGTCATGTCGATGTTTGCTGCTGCCCAATATGATAGTCAAACCGGACGACGCTACAGAGTTTCTGACAGCACACGCGCCAACATTAATCAACGTGTTGATGAGGCCCTTTTTTCAGGTGTCCAGCCTGTCAATCCATTCCTGGATCAACAAGGTCACCTGACACTTCATCATCAGCCGAAGCATAAGACGGTTGTTGTCGATGATGAAAAGCTCTTAACTGAAATCTATGACCTGATGGAAGCCACTATATGATTGACCTGTCGAAGTTTGCCATTTTCGATGAAAGCCAGGTGCCGGAACGTGATCCAAATGATCAGCGCAAGCTATTTCCTACGCCACGGTCATTCATTGAACAGTATGAGCAGTCCGGCGTAACTGATATTGAGTCACTGGGTAAAGCCTATTCATCTGCCTACAAAGATTATGCCAAAGATATTGGTTTGCCAAAAATCGAGCGTGAAGCCAATGCCAAGGTCATTCAGTCACAGTTCTTCGATGGTCAGGCTGATCCGCAGTCGTTTTATCAAAATTACCAACGACTAACAATGGCAGCAAATGATCCGCAGCAGACTGATAATGCACGTCTTGTTGAAAAGGACAAAGAAACAGACGGGATGTTCAGCAGCTTTGTGCATGGTGTTGGTGGAGCAATAGGCGGTACTGTTTCTGGTATTTCCGATATTGGGCACTCACTGGATACAAAACTGGGTACACTGGGGCGTTTCCGTGGTGACATTCTGCCATCTTACCTTGAACCTGAAGAAGTTCAGTTCTTGCAAAAGCGCTTTCCGGCCATGATGGGATTGGAAGGCGATGTAATTACCGCAGTCGGTGAAGGCATAAAGGATTTCGCCAAGACTGACAATCCTTCAGCTATTCCGGCGGCTATCGGCAGTGCCACAGGGACACTTCTGACAACAGCAGCAGGTGGACTGGCCGGGCTGGGAGCCAAAGGTGCTGTTGCTCTGGGTATCGCTCAAAGCACGACGCAACTGGCTAATGAGGGTAAGGAAGACTATTTACAGGAAATGCGCCAGCAAGGTTTTGAGTTAAACCCTGAACAACTGGCAAACACGACCCTGTTAAATTCTGCATTAGCTTCTGCTGACCTATTCCCCGGCGGACGATTAGCCAAAAGCATGGGGCTTTCCGGGCTGGATGCAGCGACTGGCGGATGGATTAAGAAAGCACTGATCGGGGCTGGATCAGAAGGAATCACTGAGGTAGCCCAAACCATTGCCTCTAACTGGATTGCTCGGGGTATTGTTGAGTACGACAAAGACCGTGATCTATGGCAAGGCACAGGGGATGCTGCTGTTGGCGGTGCTAGTGCGGGTGCGTTTATGAATGCGATTGTGCACATGATTGGTGGTCGTCGTGCACGTGGCATCAGTGATACCGATGGATCACCTGAGACATTGCCAGAAGATTCACCGGAAACAACACAAGAACCGTCAAGCACTCCGTCGCACAATCCGTTGGGTGAGTATGCTAAACAGCGGGCGGGACGTGAAGTTGAAAGCGTTAATCAGGAAATCAGCCAGGCGGCTCACCCGGATACAGGCACTCATCTCGGCGACCTGATTGCCAGCGGCGAAGGCGGCTATGGTTCATTTAACCGGGGTGTGGCCGGTGATGCTGGCGGTGCTGAGATAGACTTCTCAGACATGACGGTGGCGGAACTGATGCAAAAACAGGCGTTACCCGAAGGCGACGAGAATCGCATTTTTGCGTTTGGTAAATATCAGATTGTTCCTGATACGATGCGTGAGGCGGTGGCTGCGCTCAAGATTGACCCGAATGCCAAAGTTACGCCGGAGTTGCAGGAACGGATATTCAGCAGCTTTCTGTTGCGTGGTAAGCGCCCGGACATTGAGGGCTATATCACCGGAAGGCATGATGATCTGGAACGGGCGCAAATAGCAGGCGCACGGGAATGGGCAAGCATAGCCAGACCTGATACGGGGAAGAGTCACTATGATGGTGATGCGAGTGGTAATGCCGCCAGTATCAGTGCAGAACGTTTTGGTGAGGGCTTGCAGGCTGCACGAAAGGCGTATCAGGAAGCGGTTGCTTCGGGCAAGTCGCAACAAGAAGCCTGGGCAGCCGCCATAGGCGCTCCCGTCCAGCAACCAGCGGTGACCGTCGACAATGACAGCATCACCATTCGTATCAATCAGGGGTATCAGGACACATCGACAGGCACAGCGGATCAAAGCTCACTTGATGATGAAGTTGTTACCGCTGATGACCTTATTGATGCGCCAATTCAGCAAAGTGAGCAACGTTCACGTTTTGCTGAAATCTTCGATGCCAATAATGACACCTACCCGGTTGAATATGACATTGTAGACGCTGGTGATATTGAGGCGACTGTTGACAAGGCGGACAATCAATACCGGGACAGAACACGATCAGCATTGCAAGAGCAGGTTGATAATATTGCAAACGATCTGAAATATGGACTGGTCAATACCCATCATTCAACCTTTGAGCAGGGTGCGCCGGTTTTAACCAATGATGGCAAGCTGGTTGCTGGCAACGGTCGTATGCTTGGAATACAGAAGGCCTACGAATCAGGCAAGGCCGAGAATTATCGGGACAGTTTGCTGGATGATGCTGAGGGCTTAGGCTTTGATCCTGCTGTGATTGAGCAGATGGATAAGCCAGTTTTGATTCGTCGCTTGCAAGAGGATGTTGACACCGAGCGTCTGGCCATTCTTTCCAATGAAGGTGGCTCCGCCAGAATGTCACCATTGGAACAAGCCAGGGTTGATGCGGAGCGCATTCAGTCGCTACATGATTTCAGTCCTGATGATACGGGTGATATTGATTTCAATTCTGCAAGGGGATTGTTTCAACGATTGATTAGAAACACACCGCAAAACCAGCACAATGAATTGCAATCTGCTGATGGTGGTATTTCGCAGAAAGGCCAGCAGCGTATCAAGAACGCCATACTGTATATGGCTTACGGGGACAGTGAAGCACTAAACCGCATGGTTGAATCAACTGACCGGGATCAAGTTAATGTACTCAAGGCCCTGACCAGTGCTGCGCCCAAGCTCGCAGAAATGCGTGACAGTATTAAGCAGGGTATTATTTATGATGCTGATATTACTCCGGCCCTGGTTGATTCGGTTGAGATATTTTCCCGGATCAAGAAAGATCCGAACAATACAGTAGATTCCTGGCTGTCACAGCAAGATGCTTTTAGTGATACACCGGAAGAAATCAAATCACTGTTGAAACGACTGGATTCTGGTACGCGCAGACCCAATCAGTTGCGTGACTTTCTGGTAAACTATACAGAAAAGCTGAAGACTTACGGTAACCCCAGGCAGCAAGGTGTCTTTGGTGATAACCCGGTTCCGACACAGACAGAGGTATTGGATCGTGCAGGAGAAGAAACAGACAGACAAGCCAAGGGAACAATCCGACCAACAGAAGCTGAAAGAGCTGGTCGACAAATTGAAAAGCAACCCGGATCACCTCAAGTTGATGCAGGAGGCGATGGACGAGGCGGGGCTGTAAATGAAGGCAGATCAGGTTATTCTATCAATGAAGAGGTTGTTGCCTCACCTAATCAGTTGAGTTTATTTTATGGCAATGAAAAATCAAAAGTACCCGATACAGAAAGAAGCCCTGATGCTGGAGGGAGAGCCATTGCCTCCAGACCGCAGGCAGACCGTATTGTCAAGCAGGCAAACTCCGCCAGTTTACCGGGTCAGTTCGCCACAAAAACAAAACTCATCCCCGGACAAAAATACAAGGTCGCCAGAAACAGAATAGACAGCGCTGAAGATGCAGCGATTGTCTTTGATAATCTGCTGGGTAATCGAACCCGTGAAGCACTGGATGTCATTGTGGTCGGCAAGGATGGAGATATTCTTGCGCTACAGCGAATGTCTACCGGAACGATTGATGCCTCAAATGTTTACCCTGGCGACATTATCAGGTTTGTCACTTCAATCCCTGATGCTGTCAGTTTTTATACGGGGCATAACCATCCGTCCGGGGTTGAGGCATTTTCAACAGCCGACCATCATATCACCAGACAGATAGCAGAGTACTCCGAAAACCTGAGTTTTGAATATTCAGGAATGTTTGCTATTGGCGATAGTAACTATTCGTTCATGAAGGAAGCGGATCTTGATGATGTTTATCCGCTCCCCAAGCCTGAAAAAAAACATGAAGTAGAGTTGCTGGAACATGTCATTGAGGAGCGTGGCAGGCTTCTTGATAAAGCCGTTAGCAATCCTGATGACGCTCTCTCCGTTGTGAATCGGGTGTCTGAGGGCAGGGATGGAATTGTTCTAATGGACAACCGCCATTATCCAACTGCCTTTATACCTGTTGATTTTTCAAAGGCAAAAAAGCTGGCGGGTACAAAAGAAGCCAATCGAATACTGGCCTCTGTGACCAGGGCCAACGCTGCTGCCGCGATCATAAAAACATCAGGAGAACAGGAGTATGCCTTAAACGTATCCGCACTGCTTGACAAGGCTGATATTCGTGTTCTGGATGTGTTTCAAGGCAGTCAATCACTTAAAATGTCAGGCGTTTCAACAGAGAGACACCACAGCTCATTATTCAATATTCGTTCACTGGATCAGTCCATTGATTCTATTGCGGCTGAATCAAGTCTTTCAGCCTTACAGGAAGATGCTTTAACAGATGTTTTTGGTTCCCGGCCCAAGAATCAGAAAATCATTGACCGCAAGCTGCGAGAATACTTCCAGAGCCGGTACACTGAGTCCAGTGAATCACCTAATGTACGCGCCTTTGTCACTGAGCAAATGCGTCAACTGCGGCAAAGTGGCGCGTTGAAAAAACTCAGTGAAGCCTATTTCAAAAACCAGCTTTCATTTGGACTAAATGATGGCATTGCCCGTCATCCGATTCCTGCTGAAAAAGCTGAAGCCGCGATTCGGCGTGTGCTGGGCGATATTCCTTTTGAGAGCACGATCCCTGATACGGTACGAACACAGGCGGGCGATGCGGCCAGTCGGGTTAAGGGGGCATTTGCTAATGGAAAAATCTACATTGATACCCGCAATATAGCTTCTGTTGCTGAGGCGGAAGCGATTGCTGTTGAGGAGCTGACTCATCGTGGCGTAGCCAATCTGTTTGGCAAGGAATACGACCAACGGCTGACCGACCTGTACGATGCAATGGGTGGCGAGAAAGGCATTCGCCGCTTTGTCAATAAGCACAACATTGACATGGCGGATGATTATTTCAGCCAGTCGCCTATTGCTCAAATGGATGAGCTATTGGCGCATATCGAGGCTAATAGCGACACACTGACCGTGCGGGTTAAGCGTGCCTTTCAGCGGCTTATCGGCCTGTTGCGTGAGAATATCCGCAGGCTGAATACCCGTGTGCTGCACAATGTTTCTGACAGCGACATTGTGTTGCTGGCGCGTCGTGCGCGTAAGGCTGCGCAAAACCCTGTTATGACACCCAATCAAGACCCGCGTTTTGGTATCCGGCCTGAGAAAGAGGCGGCGAAGGCGAATGAACGCGAACGCATACAGCAGCAGTTCAACCGACGTTATCGCCCCGGTGCCGCTGAACGGGTGGGAAATTATCTCAGCTCTACTTACAAGACCACCCAGGATCGTTATCAAAAAACCAAAGCGAGTTTATACAACAGAGAGTCCGACTTCTGGTCTGAGTTCAATCGCTGGAAAAAACGTTATTTGTATGCTGATTCAACACTTGGACGGGATGTAGCCGATGCGAAACGCGGCATTGACTGGAAACGCGCCGCTACACATGACTCAGTAATCAGTGATGTGGTGTTGCTGGAGTCCATGATTCAGAATATTTACGGCAAGCATCGTCGTGATTTATCCGAATCAGAGGTAGAACAATTTCACCGCGTAATCACTGGACAGGATCAATTTGCCAAACCTGAACTACAGGAACAGGTCGCTTACTTTCGTGACCGGATAGACGAAACATCGCAGGCGCTGATTGATGAAAAGTACGCAGAGATGAAGATGCGTATTAATGAGCTGGATGACAAAGGTCGAGTTGCTCTGGGAAAGATTGCACAAGACCTGCTGGATGGAAAGCAGGATATTCCTGTGCCACCTTCGTTGTCCAGAATCGCCAGCCTGCAATCACAGATTAATACTATTGAGGGAAATAAGGGGCAATATCTGCACCGTTCCTACCGGGCATTTACTGATCCGAAGTGGCCGAAGAAGGCACGTAAACTGGATGCATGGAATGAGGCTGTTCAGCAACTTCGCGATGATCGTAAGACTGCTATCAAAAATGGTATAGAAGACCAGATCACCAAGCAACGTAAGCGGATCACAAACATTCAAGACCGGGTATCCAAACGGAAAAAACTGGCAAAGGAACTGGTACGTGATCAGAAAAAACTGGATTTCAGAAACAATAAAATCAAGTCCCTTAATGCCACAGATACCCGTAATTTTGATGAGGCTGCGACAAAAGCACATCAGCGAAAGTTGAATGATGCCATTAAAGAACGCGATTATTTCGATGTCAGTGTTCAGCGCCTGAGTAAACGGATCAGTGATATTGATAATAAGCGGTTTACTCTGGATAAAGCTGAGGTGGCAAAAATCAAGGCTGCCAACGACAGGATCAAGCAGTTACAGGCTGAGTCCAAAGCTGTGGAAAATGGTACACACGATGATCTGTTATCAGAAGGCGAGGCCGAAGGCAGGTTGAACCAATGGCTGGAGAACGCTGCTGATCACAACAGTATGATTGAGTTTGCCAGCGGACAGGGAACCAATGAAGGGATATTGAAACACAGAAAGGATATTCCTGAAGTGCTACGTCAAGTACTGGGCGAGTTCAAAGACCCGGTTTATAACTATGCAAACACCATTACTCAGGTGTCGGATTACGTTGCCAAGCAGCAATACCAGATGCAGCTACGGCAGTTGTTACTCTCTATGGATAACATCGCTTTTATTGGTAAAGCCCCCGAAGGCATGAAGGTTCGGCAGTTTCCGCAAACAGCCGCGTGGTCACCATTAAGTGATTTATATGTGGATGTTAATTTCATGCTTGACCTGGAGGAGTTTGGTATCACGGCTGATATTAGCAATCCAATTATGAAGAAGGCTATCCAGCTTTCTGCGGCGGTAAAGATTGGCAAAACAGCACTGTCGCCTACCACTATGATGCGTAACTTCTGGTCTGGATTTATGCTATTGGCCGGTGCCGGGCATTCGCCGTTTGGCGGTATGGCGGATGCTTATGAGGTGATTCGCAACGCCAAAAACCGGGTAGGCACATTTTCCGGAAATTTGGAGTTGAGCAAACCTGAAGCGGATGCACTGAACCAAAAATATGTTCGCCTTGGTGTGCGGCGTGACGGCGCAACCTCCGGGGAATTAGCTGATATATTCCGGGATTTTCAAAAATCAGATAACGCCATTCGTGAGAAAGGTATTGCCCGTAAGTCGTTCGATGCAGCCCTGGCCGCTTATCAGTTCGGTGATGATTTCTTTAAGATTATCCACTTTGAGAAGGGCTATGCTGATCTGCGTAAAGCCGGATTGTCCCATGCTGCGGCAGAGCTTGAGGCGGCAAGGCGCACCCGTGACACCATGCCGACCTATTCAATGGTTCCCAAAGCATTACAGCATTTGCGTCAGTTTCCCATTGCCGGGACATTTGTATCTTTCCCGTTCGAGGTAATGCGTACCCTGAAAAATAATATCAACTACATCCGCGAGGATCGAAAGCGTTATCAGGAAACAGGTAATGAGCAATGGCGCAAGATGGCGAATAAGCGCATCCTTGGATTAATGGTAGCCTATGGTCTGCCGACTATTGCTTCCTACCTGTCTATGTCCTTGGCTGGAATTGATGATGAAGATAACGAGGCATTGGATCATTTCTCCAGCGACTGGCGGAAAGGTCAGTTGCGACTATTTCTGGGTGGCGACAGTGAAGATGTAAGCTATATTGATCTGACCTCACTGGTTCCTTCCGAATACATCATGAAGGCTTTGCGTATCGGATTGATTAAAGGGGGTGAACAGGGCGTGTGGTCTGGCATTATGAATACTGGAAGCGAGATTGGTAAACCGTTCTATTCATTCGATATTGCAACCAAGGGGGTTTTTAATTTCTTCACCAATACTGATGATAACGGCTATCCGATTTACGGCAAGGGAAAATCGTTTTCTGACCTGCTGACCCAGCCCGGAGAAAATGGGCAGCATTGGAATGAGGCTGTGGGCTATCTGGTAAAACAGTTTGGCCCGGGTGCCATCCAGAATATTAATGATTTCAACCGCGCGTTGTCTGGCTCTGTGGCTGATGCTGAGAATGATAATGGTGGGAGCTGGATTGATGCTGTGCTGAATGAGCGATCTGCCTCATTAGGTGGCAAGATTTCGCGCAGCGGCAAAGAGTTCAATACGGGCGATGCTGTGGCTGCGCTGGCCGGTTTCCGGGTTACCAAACAGAACATGGTTATTCTGGGACAACAGGCTAGCCAGCAAACTAAAAACAAGATTAACGCCTACTCTTCTGAATTTAAGCGGTCTGTTGATGTAACCACCCCTTTGTCGGCTGAGTATCTGGATGGTTGCATTCAAACATTAATGGCTGACCGACAACGCGCCTATGAAAAGATGATTGATCTGGCACAGTATTACCGCAAGAAAGAGAAAACACCTACTGAAATTGCTGAGTTGCTTTATGTAAAAAACAGGACACTTGGGCGTGATGCAACCCGGCAGATTGCCAATGGGGGTATGCCACCGCTTAAATTATCCAAGGAACTGATGTCGAACAGCCTTCGCGCTGCGAACATGATTAAAGACCCTACTGCACGGTTCCGGGCAAAGCAGGCTTTGATTAAACGGTATCGCTATATCCAGCAGCGGGTTGGGGAGTTGCAGCGTTAATCAATAAGTCTTGGAGCATTCTGTAGTTGATTAATTTTATTTTGAATGCAGCGATTATAAGCAGCTACCGCTTTAATGCCGTAACAGGCACTTTTAATAAGATGTCTTTCCTCGTAGTGCAGCTGATCTAGCCCGAGGTCATTTAATCGTGGCGCATTCTTCAACGTATTGACCTGAGCCAAGATACACCTGTTGTAATTTGGAGCTTCTTTTTGGTGATAACAGGCGCTCTTTATCAAGTGCCTTTCTTCATAGTGCAGATCACCCAACCTGATAACCTGGTTATTCCGCTGCTGAACTTGCCGAGGACGCTGGCTATTCTGTTGGCCCTTTAACCTGCCTTCATAATATTTTTTCAGGCTATTGATCTTTATCTGACACTGATCCGAGCTTGCTGAATTTTGACTGTTAGACCTGGCTGAGAGCTGCTTATTGTCAGCCTTTAGTTGAGCGACCTGCTTTTCCAGTGCGCTGATTTTCTGTAATAGTTCATTCCGTTCGGAATTGGAGAAACTTCCTAATAGGGGTTGCGGCGGCCTGACTGGTGCCGGAGGAGCCGCTAATCGTGGTGTTGGGTTGTATAGTCGCGGTGGCGTGTATGTTCTTTGCGGGGCGGTTATTCTGGGTAGTGTATACCCTCCTCGATGACAGTGATAGCCGCCAGTCTTTCTGTTGTTATGGCATCCAGCAGAGTTAAGGCCACCGCCATGAGAATAGGCATCTGATACAAAACAAGACGATAACAGTGCAATCAGTGCGAATAGCGATTTATTCATCTTGTTTTCCAGCCATTATTCGTCATACACAACTTGGCTCTTCTGTGTACTTCTTGGTGGTAGGGGTGGCTCAGGATTGGTCGCGCTGGTACAGAAACAGACTCCATTCCAGCAATAAATGCACCAATATTCGGAGCGCCTGTATTGATTACATCACGCCTTGGCACTCTGGCTGGCCTTGGTCTGGTATATGCCCCGGAAGGCGCTGGCGGCATTGATGCCTGTGCGTGGCGAAGACAGATATGCATATCCCTTCTAAGAGCTGCATCTTGCTGTTGAGGCGGCACATTAGTGTTGTAAACCCCTGCTTTGGCAGCACTTATATTTGATCTTGGTGAAGTGCAGGCAATTAACAGTATTGATGAAAGAAAAAACAGACAGATTTTTTTCATGACAAGCACCCTAATTCAGTTCAAAAGTCACAAAATCATCCCATTCATCAATCGCATTCTGAGCGGCCTTCTGATGTGTTCTGATGGCCTCATTTTGCTCTTCAATAAAATCCATTATGCACTGTTTGTAATCCCTTACTTCACTAAGGAAATTTTCATAATCATCTTCGTCGGAAAATTGGGAAGGCTTAAATGGTTTTGAGCAAGACGGAGAGTCTGCATAGCTGTCAGCGTTCAGGGGCGAATAGGTAAATACAAGCAAAACAACAAGCGCAAAACGAAACATGGCTTTCTCCTATAGTTGAAACCAAAAATCTCCCTGCAAGTTGTGAATGTGTTATTGCTTGCTCTGCTTGGCAAGTTCTTCTCTGATTATTTATCTTAAAGTGTGCTGATTCCCACAGAAGCCATCATTTCTGCTCTTGATTCACCATAGATGACTTTATTAGGTAGCTTCAATTTGTGTAATTCTTCTTTAATTACTTCGTTAAATAATTCTTGAGTTTTTAGGGGTAGGTCAGCAAATCCAGCTTCTAACATTAAAATACCCATCACCAAGCTATGAAGATTTATCTCAGAATCACCAAGCGTCCTTTTAACATAAGCAAAGTGATCATGTAGCATCTTTTTATCTTGGTCGTTCTTGTATCTATGCTCAACTAGAAAAATGCAGATTTCTTCTTGGGACGCGTCTGGATTTGATTTGAGGATTCTTTTGTATGACCTCCCTGCCCATCTAGCTGTACCACCGACAGCCCCACGTCTAGCTATCCATCTTAGTACACCAGAAAACACACTCATTCTATGACCATCGAATCAAAACCAGTCAAAGGCTACATCAAAGCGACATAAATTTGAATACTTTTTGCTGTCTTATTGTGATTTTTTTAGCTCTTTCCTGATCGCCTCGCGGATCAGTTCTTCCATTCTTGACTCAGAAATACCATTAATCGACTTGCTCTGCTCAAAGCTGGATTGAAGCCGCTCAATGACCTCTGCATTGATTGAACGGCTTTTCTCCTCGGCCTCCTCCGCGAGTTGTTTATGGAGTTCTACCGGGATTCTCAGGCTGATTCTGTGCTGTGTGTACTTCATGTTGCAAATATAGCAGCAAATTGATGCCAAAAAACATTTGACATCAAAATGATGTTATGCGAGCATATAGACATCAAAACGATGTCTATATGGAGGCAAAAATGCAAAGAATGACAGTTAGACTGCCCGACGAACTCAAGCAGTGGGTCTTGGATCAGGCAAAGAAAAAAGGCCGGACAATGAACGGCGAAATCATAGAGTTAATCAGAGGATTAAAAGAGAAGGATTCAGAAACACAAAAGGCCGCTTAAAACAGGTCGCGCCCCATCCAGTGCAGAAACACTGGATAGCACGACTTCCACTATCAACCTACTGACATGACAGAGGTATCAAATGACAACTTCAAATACTACCATCGCGCCTATCAAAGATGTAGCGCAATCCTCCATCCTGAAAACCAGTGATAAATATTTATCCTACGTCATCAACGGCATTGAAATCTTTGCCCGCCAATCTGATGGCTATGTGTATGCTACAGCCATGTGCAGGGCGGCTGGTAAACATTGGAAAAATTACTATCAGAACAAGGAAACTAAAAGATATTTAGCTATTGTTTCTCAAGAGGCTGGAATCCCAGCCGCTTACAATTCCCAAGAAACTCAAATCCGCGTTTCTAAAAAAGACGCTGAAAATCAAAGCACTAAAGAAATGCGGATCAGCTACCGTGAAAACCACTCCGGCGCCAAGTTTCTGATTGAGCAAGTTAAAGGCCGTTACAACAAACAAGGCACCTGGGTACATCCTGACGTAGCTCAACACCTTGCCCGCTGGCTCAGTCCTGAAATTGATTACGCTGTCACCCAGATTGTTAAAAGCTGGATGTCCGGCAAAAGCTGCACGATTGAACCACCGATTCAGGAATCACTACCAGCAACACCCAGAAATACCATCACCACCGTTATCACTATGGAACCCGGCAAGCCACCGAGAAGCTGCACTTACGAAGGAAAGGTGATGCTAATCCCGGAGGACGAGTATCACGATCTGAGCAAATACCTGACGGATTCGTTCCATGCCCATTATATGGATGTCATGAACAAGTTGAGTGACTACATGCTGAAAAACCTGAGCATCAATAACCCTGATAAGGCCAGAGAAGTTGTTACAGACTTGAGAAATATTGGTATGCGGGTGTAAGCCGCCTAATCGACACTGGCACAAGGACGTGCCATCCACAAACGCCATTGACCCAGAGGAAATATACGACCTTGTTAAATTAGAAAACCCGCTTCAACGACCTTGCAGGGTCTCGGCGGGTTTTAAAGCAACCATAACAGGGACAGTATAACACATGAGTACCAAAGAGCGTACCCGCTCGCTCAGGGTCGAAGGCAAAATGACTGATGAAGACACCGCTACAGTAATGAAGATTCACGCATGGGGAGAGATTTTAAACAATGCTCTTTGGCGTATTGCATTACTGATTGGCTTTTACCGTTCACCAGATTTTGCAGAGGTTATTGCACAATGGTGGACTAAATGAATATCAAGGTGCTTGCCCATGAACATCCGCCCATTTCTCCCGGTATCAGACAAAACAATCCCTGATCACCTGCAAGACAAAATTCAGGCTTATCTCCATGAAGCCATTGAGCTAAATGCGTTGGCTGAAAAATCCTTGCGCTCCTACTCATCCGCCAGTCGCAAGTACCTGCAATGGTGCCGTGCCAATCACAAGGTCGCAGTGCCTGCTGATGAAAAAACGATGGAGGGTTTTGCCAGATTTCTGGTAAAGAACAGTCAATCCAAAGCCAGCGTGGAGGCCACACTAAGGTTCTCTGTAGCTTTCCTGCACAAAGCCGCAGGCCATCAGGATTTCCGTATCCCTGACAAGGTGCGGTTGATTGTTCGCGGGGCTACCCGTACCGGCTCGTTGAAACATGCGAAACAGTCCAAGCCTATACGTTGGTCAGACATTGAATTGCTGATGCAGTCTGTTGATAGGTACGACTACTCAGACATGGTTTCGCTGGTGGGTGTCATGGTAGCTTACGACACGGCTACCCGTATCCATGAGTGTCTGTCGCTGAAACTGGAGGAGATGGAGATTCAGGAAGATGGGTCTGCCATTATCCTGTTGAGTAAATCAAAGCAGGATCAGAACCGGCGCGGATCAGTAAAGTATTTATCAAAAACAACGGTAGGCTGGTTGTTCCGCTTTCGTAAAACCTTCGGGCTGGAAGGTGAATACCTGATTAGCAAGCAACGTGACAGCTATGATACCGGACTGTGTTTTACCGTTCAGGGCTGGTGCTGGCACTTTGATAAGTTCTGCATCAAGTATGCTATTAAAGGTGCCACCACTCACGCCATGCGCATTGGTTTTGCTAATGATGCACGGGAGAATGAGTCTATCTCAGACGTAGATGCCGCCGAGTACATCGGCTGGGAAGGCTCCAGCTCATTGGAGCGGTTCCGGTACTACACCCGGGGTGTAGGTGTGAAGAAGGGTGCAGCGGCAAAAATGGCGAATGCGATGGGTCATTGACCCAACAGCGAACCAAAATCAATATTAACTTTGATTCCGCCTTCCTCCACTTTCTTCGGGTCAGGGCGGGACAGTACCTCACCGATGGAATCAGCCGCTTTTAATTTGAGCTTGATGAGTTCGCGTTCATCATTGTCCATCGGCTGATCGCTAGCCTGGGCATTAATCACGTCTTCATAAAGCGTGATGCGGGCATCCTGCATTTTGGCAAACTGGGCTTTTTCCACCCGACGTGTGCGCTCATCATCGGAATGCACCCATGACCAGAACTGGCCTTTAGTGAGTTTCAGGACATGGCAGATATGTTGCAGAGGCACACCATCACCTAATGCTGACTCAATTCTTTCGATGCCCACTACGTCCAGAACCCGGTGGGCGCTGACCACGTTATTGGCTGACTTATCTTTTTTGTGATTTTGCAGTGCCAGCTTCTTGGTGGCAGTGGGTATATGTTTTCTTAGCTGAGCGTTGAGCTGGACAAGGGTTGGCTTTTCGCCCGTGTTATCGTAATTCATTCAGGACTCCATGCTTCGCCCATACTAAAGGTGCGCCCCACCGAGGCAGGGACACACAAGCATGGGAGCCCTGAGTTTACAGGCTTATGCGGTTTGTGCTGTTTTCTTCGGTTTTTATGGATAAGCCTTTGATTGCCCCCTTGGTTGCGTACTCAATAAGCAGTGAGTGGTATTCTGATAGCCAGTCACCGGGATAATCAACTTCTTCCCCCAGCCACTGTTCCAGCTTCTTCATGCCACCCAGTAATGAGATAGCGGTTTCTTTTCTGATATGTCGTCTGACGGCTTTACGCGCACCCATGTGAGACTCGCGTAGTAGCTGGGATTCAAGAGCAGGTATCAGGAGGTTCCAGTTTCTTATTTCCTCCTGTTTGATACCCAGTGTCCACGCAACACGAGACAGTAAGACTTTATCCAGCACCTTGGCTGTTTCAAGCCGTTGAAATTTTGGTTTTGTTAAAGCCATCCATAAAAACCAGGTGCCCCATTGAAAATGTCAGATGTTAGTAACCTTTCGCTTATTTGCCAAGTTTAACCAGGATAAGCTCATGATCATTGACCTCAGTTTAGGCGATTGCCAAGTTCTTACCAGCCAACCAGAAAAGCCTTATATTAGTATCATCCCTGTGGATAATAAGCGTGTATTTATCGAATACCATTCGGTTCCGCCAAATGCGGAAGAGATTGCGATTGAGCATTGGCCTGCTTCGGTGGGTGATCGTATTCAGTACACGGTGATGCCTGGTGAGGTATCTGATTGCAGTGATTTATCTGCTATTGAAGGTGGTTCACTTAATCCTATTGTGGTTAGGTTTCCTTCTGGGATTGTTTCAGGATGTAGCGGTAAGCTTGAGGCCGATCATTCTGATCGGAAAGTAACCATTATCCCTATACCACAGTTAGGCCTTTGTGATAAGGCGACTAATGTAGGCGAGTTGCAACCCGGCGATAAAGTCGTGGTGTGCATCGATGGCGATGGAAATCCCTATACCAAAACCGTGCCTGTTGATGAAAATACCCGTTACCGTTTTGCTGTAGTCAATGATTATGATGGCGATGGCATTATTCAGATTGAGGTCACTGCGACCGAAACGGATGGTTCTAC
>PDWJ01002693.1_pt1 | contig 26030 bp, 29 predicted proteins | sample 1430881 | NCBI WGS metagenome assembly PDWJ01 (sample SAMN01162460, study PRJNA174530) | Oral metagenome, whole genome shotgun sequencing project. | biome: Marine environment; feature: Marine mammal; material: Swab sample of the gingival sulcus; isolation source: swab sample of gingival sulcus...
TGTATCTAAAGATTTTTTAATCTCACCGGCTTAGCCGGTGGTTTCTTGTTCAATTTCGCTTCGCTCATTGAACCGATACTAAAGTAATCACCAAAAAAAACGATTGAAACAGTGTTTCAATCGTTTTTTACTTCTATTCTCTATACTTCTCTATTTTTGATCATTCGAGCGATCGTCGTCGTTGGACGCATCGTCGCTACGTCTCACCTCATCAATTTTCTGCCTGACGGTCTCCAAAGTCTCGACCGTGACGTCCCTGACGTTTACCACGCCACCGTCTTCTTTGTAAATATTCATATCACAACCGGTCGCAAAGGCCGCGACGATTGAAACAATGGTAGCCGGCGCAAAGAAGATGACGCCAATCGCCCCCGCCGTCACCGGCAAATCGACGATGCGCTTGCCGTCCTTGTCGATGGTGATGCGATTGACATTGCCCTTGTGCACGATGTCTTTTAAAAAATTGACGATGTCTTCGATAAATTGACTAAACATGCCGGCGTTTGCTGAAACATGTGGGCGACGTTTGCCCGTTTTAGCTTTTGACGATTCGTCTTTTGCTTCATCGCGCTCGTCGTAGTAGGCGCCGTAGGCGTAATCCGGACGAACCGGTTCCGCTTCATCGGCTTTGACAGTAGGCTTTTGAAAGGCCACTTCCGGTTCGACGTCGTCTTCCAACTGTTCCGTAATGACATCTTGATAGAGCGGCTTGACAACTTTGGGTTCAGAGCGAAAGACTTTTCCCGGTTCAGTTTGATAGGCCTCATCCCACTCAGTTTGATCGACCGGTGCCGACGTCACTGAAGTCGTTTCTTCCTCTACAATCGCGCTTTCGTCGACCGCTGCCGCTTCTTCATCTGTTTCGACAAATGGTCGATTCATATTTGAATAGGTCTGGTGTTTATTAGAGCCCTCTAAATAGATAATGGCCTCTAGCACATCGCCTCCCACTGCTAGCAACGCGTCTTTAGCCGCCTTGTAACTGACGCCTGTACGCTGTTTAACCTGATCGACTTTTTTTAAGTTGATTGACATTTCTTCCTCCTTGTGGGCTATCACAGCCCGAGCAGCTTCAAACTCTTGAGCGGTCGTCGCACGACATGTGCCTCGATGAAGCGGTTGGTCCAAGTACCTAACTTTAATAATATTATATCACTTATCGCAATTTGTTGAATAGTTTTAAATGGCTTTTTTAATATAATGTTAATTAGTTTTAAATCTTCGGCGCTAAAGGACACCGCGTCGCGATAGCTGGTCAAACAGCGTTCGCAGACGACGCCGCCGCCCTGTACGCTGAGCTGACCGCTCAGTTCACTGCTGCATCCGCAGTTACAACAGGCCGCCAACGACGGCTGATAGCCGATGCTGGCGATGATCTTTAAATCGTAAACCAATTTAAACAAGCGCAAATTCTGGGCACTTTGCAAAGCGCTTAAGGCGTGCGATACCCGATCGTAAAGGCCTTCGACCACTTGGCCTTCGGCCAGCGCCAAATCGATTAATTCCATCATGTAAGTCGCCAAAAAAATCTTGTTCAGGTCGTTGCGAATATCTAAATGCGGTCGTTCGATCTGCGCTTCCGACAGCCGCGATAACTGCCGATTGACAAAAATTGAAAAAAGGCCCTCGCTAAAGGGCTGGGTTGCCGAGGCAAAGCGCGACTTAGGGTGACGCGCACCGTTGACATAGACGCGCAGCTTGCCCTGCTCGGCCGTCAAGAGTTCGATGATGACATCGCTTTCAGCTACCTTTTTCCGCGATAAGACAATCGCTCTACTGGTGATCACCGCGCCTCCTAAAGTAGTGCAAACATCAGCGCCGTCGCCAATGTAAAGTAAATGCTCAAACCGGTAATGTCGATGGTCGTGGTAATAAAGGGCGCCGACGCCACCGCCGGATCGACGCCGATGCGCTTAAAGATCAGCGGCACAATCGTGCCAATCGTCGCCGCCGTAATGATATTGGCCCACATCGCCACTGCGACGATTAAGCTGAGTAGATAGCGGCCGCGCATCACATAGGACAACACGCCAATAATTGCGGCGCACACCAAGCCGACGACGAAGCCGACGATCACTTCTTGAATTAGCGTCCGCCAAACCATGCCTCCCTTGATGTCGTTAAGGGCTATATAGCGCACTGTCAGGGTCGAACTCTGCGTGCCGACATTACCGCCCATGCCGGCCAACAAGGGCATAAATAAGGCCAGCGTTTGGTCGGCTGCCAACGCGCCTTGAAAGCCGGAGATGACAAAGGCCGACAGCAAGCCGCCAAAAATTGTAATAATCAACCACGGCAAGCGGGCCCGCACCGAGTAGTAAACGCTCTTGGCAAAACTCTCTTCGTAGTGCTCAAATTCCTCCTCGGTCATACCGGCAAAGCGCAGCATGTCCTCAGTGGCTTCTTCTTCGATGACGTCGATGACGTCGTCGACCGTGATGATACCGACTAGGCGTTCGTCGTCGTCGACAACTGGCACCGCCAAGAGGTCGTACTTGGAGACGACGCGGGCGACTTCTTCTTGGTCGGTCGCGACGTGTACGCTGATGACCGGCTGCTGCATGACGTCGCCAATCGTCACCCACGGCGCCGTCACAATTAACTGTCGCAGCGAGATGATGCCGACGAGGCGCTCGTCTTCGTCCGTTACATAGACGTAGTAGACCGTTTCGGCATCGGGGGCATTCTCGCGCAGGTAAACCGTCGCCTGCGCCACAGTCATGTCGCGCTTGACGTCGATTAAGTCCTTGGTCATAATGCCGCCGGCCGTATCTTCGTCGTAGACCAACAGTTCTTGTACTTCTGAGCGCAGCTCATCGTCTAACAAGGTCATGATGCGCTGCTGCAATGTGTCGGATACTTCACCCAAGATGTCGACGATGTCGTCTTGACCCATCAAGTCCAGAATGTCGACCTTTTGCTGCCGCTTTAATAAACTGAATAATTCTTCAAAGACATCGGTATCGACTTCGCTAAATACGGCGGCAATCTGTTCGTGCGACAACAGCATAAACAGGCGATTGCGCTCTTTGGGCTCTAAGTCGTTCAATATCTCAGCTAAATCGGCATAGTGAATTGAGGCGATTTCATCGCATAACGACTCGTCGTCACTGGTGCGCAGCTGGTCTAATATTTTTTGATATAGTTGTTCAAATGTTTCCCTATCGTCTAACTGTCTGTTCATAGCACCTCGGTGGCCCTTAGTCTCGATTTGTATAACCGTAATTTTTGAGTTGCGCTTTACTATTGCGCCAATTTTCGCGCACTTTTACCCATATTTTTAAATTGACTTTATTGCCCAATAACAGTTCTATATCTTGTCGACTGGCCTTGCCGACGCCTTTTAGTTTGGCGCCGCCCCTGCCGATGACAATGCCCTTATGTGATTTTTTTTCACAGACGATCGTCGCATCGATGTCAATTAGCGGTTTATCGTCGCGCGCGCTAAAGCTGTCGATGACGACGGCGACGCCGTGCGGAATTTCATCGTCCAGATACATCAGCAGTTTTTCGCGAATGATTTCAGCGACAATCTGCCGCTCCATCTGATCGGTGACGACGTCTTCCGGAAAATACTTTGGCCCCGCTTTCAAATAGCCTTTGATCAATGTCATTAAGGCGTCGACATTGCCCGCCGAAATCGCACTAATGCCGATGACATCGTCAATAAAGGGCAGTGCATTATAGGCGTCGTACAACAGTTTAAAATCATCTGGATGAATTAAATCGAGTTTGTTGACGACGACGATCACCGGCGTTTTGGCGGCTTCTAATTGCGCCAATATATACTTGTCGCCTGCGCCAATTTTCTTGCTGTCGTCGACCATGAATAAAATCAGTTCGACGTCTTGCAAAGTTTTTTGAGCCGCAGTGACCATGTACTTGCCCAATTCGCTCTTTGGCTTGTGAATGCCCGGCGTATCTAAAAAGACAATTTGGCTGTCGGCATCGTTATAGACGGCGCGAATCACATTGCGCGTCGTCTGCGGTTTAGCGGTCATTATCGCTACTTTTTGTCCGGCGATGCAGTTCAACAAAGTCGATTTACCGACATTGGGGCGGCCGACAATGGCGACAAAGCCCGATTTAAACATGGCGCTTTTCCCCTCTAAAATCAGTCGGCTTAAAGCTGTTAGGCAATAATTCATCGAGCCGATAGACGACGTAGTCCTCGCAATCGCCCATAATAATTTCCATCGCCGGATCGCCAAATTCGACCAAAACTTGTCGGCATATACCACAGGGCATGATAAAATCCTTGAGGTTACTGGTGACGGCAATCGCCTTAATTTTGCGATGCCCGTCGGCGACGGCTTTAAATATCGCGGTGCGCTCGGCGCAATTCGTCGCACCAAACGATGCGTTTTCAATATTGACACCAGTGTACAGCTGACCGTCTGCGGTCAACAGGGCCGCGCCGACAGTGATTTTAGAATAGGGCGCATAGGCCATCTTACAAACGGCAATCGCCGCATCGAGCAGTGCTCTTTTATCCATACTATTCTCCCTCATCGCTAATCTGATAATCTAATTTTACCACTTGTACCCAAATTTTTCCACGCTTCATGACCAATTCTTGGCCATCTTCAGTATAAAATCGGGTGCGCGCCCGTTCGCTCGGCTTTTGCCAACTAATCGGTATCACTTTGCCGTCGTACAAGTAATAGCCACTGCCGCTGCCAACCAAATCGACTGACAGGCGTCCATAGCTGTCGATAACGGCAGTCTTGGCCCGCTGTACGATGATGCTGTCGGCGTATAGCTGTTGCTCGGTCACTTCATCGAGATGCGGCTGGCCATTGACCTCGCGCAAATAAGTTTTGCTGTCGGCGTCGTAATGAAAGGCGATGTCGTAGTGGAATTTATCGTCAGCGCCCTTACCCTGACAATAGGTTATCGCCAGCTGATCGAGCGACTGAGCCGCCGGCGCACCGTAGTCGTCGCCAAATTGCCAACTGTCGAAAGTGGCCTCCGTGCGATATTTGCGGCGATTGGCCCAATCGATTAACGATGCGGCTGAACCGTACATATTATTGGGGATTTTCTTGTGACTCTTGCGCCAAAAAGTGTCGCTGCCGCTAGACAAACCGTCGACGTCGGCCATTTTAAAGGACTGTATATCGGCCATCGCCTGCATCGAGCCACCGACGTGTGCATAGTAGGCGTCGTATTCCAACGCCAAGCGCAAATAGTAGGGTCGCGCGCTGCGAATTGGGCCAATTAAGTCCGGTAGCTGCGATTGAAAGACCGCCATATAGCGCGTGATCAAGCCCTCAACATAGATTTCGTAGACGATGTCGGCCTCGTTTAGCCCGGCCTGTGGGCGGGCCGCGTAAAAGTTATCCATCATCACGGCGAGCGGCCGCTGCGCCGACGCCGCTTCGGCGATCACTGTTCCATTTATCGCACTGTATACTTCGCCGGCCTGCGGCAAATTGGGATCGGCCGTCGTCGTGGGCGGTTCAGTTGACTCTGTCGTAGTCGGCTGCGTCGTCAGCGCGCTAGTCGGTTCAGTCGTAGCGGTCGTTGCGGTGACCTGATTAGATTTATCCGTACAACCGCTCAAAATCAATATTGTCATCAATAAAATTAACGCCTTTTTCATCGTCTCTCCTCATCGCCAACTTGCGCTACCTTTTCTAAATTCAACTGTGCCATAATCGCCTTTTCGCGCCGTCGCATCTCGCTCTTGTCGGCTGCCTCAATATGGTCGTAACCGAGCAGATGCAGCGTCGAATGACAGACTAAATAACTCAACTCGCGAACGGCGCTGTGCCCGTATTGTGAGGCTTGCGCCAGCGCGATGTCATAACAGAGTACGATGTCTCCTAAAAAAATTGGCTCGTCGTCGTTAAAGACGAATCCGGCTTCGTCGTACTGCACAAAACTGAGTACGTCGGTCGCTTGATCTTTGGCGCGATAGTCGCGGTTATACTGTCGAATGGTCGGCGCGTCGACCACGATGACGGCCACTTCATAGGGCCAATCAAAACCCTCGTCCGCCAAAGTGGTCACAATGGTCTTTTCAATCAACTGACAATCGGCTTCGCTCAACGTCAATTCGGGATGTCGATTGACTATTTCAATCATCTATTACCCCTTACTTTGCGGCCAATTTGGCCTTGACTGTATCGGCGACAAATTTATTGTCGGCGCGGCCGGCTAATTGCGGCTTCAACTGCGACATCACCTTGCCCATGTCCTTCATCGAGGTGGCGGCGACGGCGGCAATGGCCTGTTCGACCAATGCGACGACGTCGGCCGCCGCTAATTGTTCGGGTAGATAATTTTCTAAAATGGCAATTTCAGCTACGGTTTCCGCAACCATATCAGCGCGGTCGGCGCGCTTAAAATCCTCAATCGCCGCCCGTTTTTGCTTAATCTGCTTGGCGACGATGTCGACGATGTCGGCATCGGACAACTCGCTGCGCGTATCGACTTCGACCTGTTTAATGGCCGCGCGCAACATGGTGACCGTCGATTTTTTTACGACGTCTTTGGCTTTCATCGCGGCCTTTAAATCCGTCATTAATTGTGCTTTTAACATATTTGCTCCTCTTTGCTAAAGGTTAGATTAAAAGAGAAAACGCTACGATGGCGTCAACCGGACCCAATGCCAATCGGCGCCAGTTAAGGGCGCGGCCCTTTCCATCAAAAAATAGGTAGCGCATGTCGAAATGACATGCGCATACAACCCGACCAAATGGTAGGTATTACCTTTTTCTCTTTTTTCTTCGTGCGGCTTCCGACTTCTTCTTGCGCTTAACACTCGGTTTTTCATAGTGCTCACGCTTTCTGATTTCAGCCATCAAACCAGCTCGCGCCGTTTCGCGCTTAAATCGTTTGATAGCGCTATCGATCGATTCGTTTTCGCCAACAATTATACCTGACATGTCCAACCCCCCCTCCGAGCTTGTGCACTCTGCTTTTAGATTTAACAATCATTACAGAGGATTGAGCAGAAAAATTTACTCAAATGCTTACGACATTGGCATATCGCAGTACCTAATCATTATACATGAACTGACTGAATATTGCAATCAGAAAATGATGTTTTTTAGAATGATTGGCCACTACATAAACATCAAGGCGCGCGCCACTTCGTAGAAGTCGTCGCTCTTAAAGGACAACGTGCGGCCGTCGATCCGCGTGACGCCCGGATAAAATGAAGCCATGTGATAATCGGCCAACTGCTTGTATTCAATTTGCAGTTCAAACGACTGCGGCAAGCTCACTTTACCCCGCTCAGAGCACTTGGCTAGCGCCGCCTTAACGGTCTGTTTTATCTGTTTTACGGCCTTGTCGGGATGAATCGAAACGGCTGAATTGCCGATGCCCTCCTGTGTCGCCACCGTCATAATCGAGGCGTCAAAGGCCTCTGCTTCGCGACAGATGCCGGCATCGCCGCTGATCGCCACGACCGGTACGCCGTGATAATAGCTCAAATAGCTATTGATTCTAAATTCACTGGCAATCGTGCCGTTAAGCGTTATTTTTTGATATTTACGCGACGACATGGTGTGCGCCAACGGGTTAAATGTGGTATAGGCCGCCGAGTGGTAGCCAATAAAGACGACGGCGTCAAAACTGTCATCCAACGTCTCCATCATCGACATCGGCGAACGCGCCCAACCGCGCACAAATTGCGCTTCTTCCGGCAACTGGCGCACGTCTAAATTGCGCGCTGAATCGTGGGCATCGCGCACCACGACACTGGCGCCCATTTCGATCGCAGCCTGGCAAGCGGCGTTGACTTCGCGCGTCATCTGATCGGCGTAATAACGGCCGCGCTGATGCTCGTGATTAGTTTCGTCCCAATGCGTGATGCCGGCGACGCCCTCAATATCGGCACTGATAAATACTTTCATAGTTCCTCCTCACATGCGTTGTCAATTTTGCCGGCGCGCGCAAACTCGGAACGATTGCGCGCTAACGCGACAAAGACGATTTCAGCCAACTACAACCAGATACATTAAAACACCTGAACCGCTGTATTACTTTTGACCGTTTTTATAGGCCGCGGCGTATTCAATTAATAAATCAAAGGCCCTGCCGTGTTCACTATAAACGGCCGCCATCATTTCGGGGTGCCACTGAACGCCAAAAACGGCCGGATTGGCATCGTACTGAATGGCCTCAATATAACCGTCTTCCGATCGGCCGGTCACCGACAAGCCCTCACCCAGTCGGTCGATGACCTGATGGTGTAAGCTGTTGACCCAAATCGAATTGTCGCCGTACTTGCGCTTCAGCGGACTATCCTGGACAAATTCGACCCGGTGTACCGGCGTCGCTTTCGGCGCCGAGCTAAAGGCGTGCTCAATGACCTTATCGGTATCCTTTCTAATATCTTGCACCAAGGTACCCTTTAAGTAGACGTTTAACAACTGCAAGCCCCGACAGATGCCAAAGATTGGCATTTGCTTGGCAAAGGCGTACTTTAACAATTTTAATTCGATAATGTCCCGTTCTACTTCTATTTTACCGAGTCCCTTTTGAACCGACTGGTTGTAATGTTGCGGATTAATATCTGCGCCACCCGTCAACACGAGACCGTCGATGCTGGCGATGACCGATTGTAAATAGTCATCGCAATCAATCGGCGCAATCGCCAATGGCGTGCCGCCGGCGCGGCTGACCGCCTCGGGATAATCCATTGATACCAACATAATATCTTGGTCGCGGCGCCCTCTGGCGCGCGTTGAATTGAGCTCATGAGCCTTTCCATAAAAGCTCGATAATCCGATGATTGGCTGCATGTTATCTCTTCCTCCCAATACTTTTGGCCGCCAAAGTGCGGCCGATTTAGCAAAACAAAAACGCTATACATACCATAACCAAAAAAATGTCTTTTAATCAAAAAATTACGCGAATTTGCGCAATGCCCGACCGCTCGGCCCGCTTGGCCACTTTGGCCAAATCGGCCTTGCTCGGCAGGTGTTCGGCGATCGCCCTTTGTCGCGCCGGCGGCAAGCCGCGCTGATGTACGCCGATCAATTTGAACAACACCGTCGGATAGGGCTTGAGCAGGGCGCCGATTTGGGCCATAAAGGCGGCGTCATCAAAGTAATTTTTTAGATAGACGAGGCGCACTTCTTCGACTTTATCAGCGGCCAACAACGCCCGCAGATTGTCAATATTGACCTGTTGAGACATCGCCGGCGCCAACGAACTGCTAAAACAAAGTTGCTTAAGTCGCCTTTGATCGCCCTTTAAGTCAAACAAAAACTTGTCGGTCTGCTCGATTAAAGCTGCAATCTCGCGCCGATCAAAAAAACCATTGGTATCGATATAAGCAGTCAGGCCGAGTTTTTTTACCTCTTTAAAGAAAGCCGTTAAAAAATCGGGGTACAAGGTGGCCTCGCCGCCCGATAACGTCACACCACGAATAAACGGCATGCTCTGTTTGACTACGTCGAGCAATGCCGTTATCGTATAATCAGTTGCCAATGACGAACGCAAGGCAATCGTTTCGCTGTTGTGACAATAGATACAATTTAAATTGCAGCCTTGCACAAAAATGCTGGTGCGATTGCCAATGCCCTCGACATTAGAAAACGGTATAATGCGGTGAACCGGTAGCGTAATCATCTGCGCTTGCGGTCAAATACCTGGGCGCACTCGTCGGTGCCGGAACCAAACCAAGTGGTATCGCGCAACACCGCGCTGTCGCCACGCGCCTTTTCAACTTCGCTTTTTTTGACCAGATAACCGGTGACGCGAATTAAATCGGTGTCTTTTAAATAGGTCGTAATGTAACGATAGCCGAGCGCAAAGGCGCCGTCGACGATGTCGACAATGGCGTCTAAGTGGTCGAGATAAGTCTGGTCAAAGGCGAATAAATCACCCGTGCCAGACGGAAAATACTGATGGAACGGCGCCGATTGTTTTAAATGCTCCAATAGGGCAGGTTCTTCGCCAACCCGCACGCGGTGCGCCGGCGTGTTGCAAAAGTCTTCTTCACAGGTCGAAGCGCCAACTTGGGCGTGCATTAAATAGCGATCGCCAGTGCGTTCAGAATATTTGCCGACGTGGTTGTCGACTTCGCGTTTAATCGCCTGCATAATCAGATGACCGATTTCGTCGCCGCGCGTCGACATGCCAAATGTTTCGTCCAAACCTTCAAGTTGCAACAAGCGATTGGTCGCATCGGCCAAACCGACGATGGCAAACATGCCGGTGAAGTTTTCGCGCTTGATAAAGCCCTCTTTAACTAAGAAACTGGTCTCAAAGAAGTTGGACTGCTCGACGATATAGCTAATCCGCTTATCCATCGTCGACAGCATCAAACGCGACAACTTTGGCACCAATTCAGTCACAAAATGATCGGTGCTAGTCGCCTGCTTCACAATCGTGCCGAGACGCAAGCGGTTTAACGTATAGGCGCCGCCGGCAAAGGGCAGTGCATTATAGCAACTGCACAGGGCGTGCGCGCCGAGATCTCTCGTATAATAGGCGTCATTGGAAAACGACGGCTTGGAAACTAACAGGCAGGCCTTGGCGGCCAGTCGGGCAAATTGGCGCGACGTCACCGCTTTGTCGTACTTAATCGTCATATTTGGCGTCGGATTCTTCAATTCGATTATCGCCTCTAAAATCAATTCACCGGCGACGGTTTCGGCCGGCCCGATGTCGGCATGACAAAAAGAATCGGTAATCGTCTTATCGACGTGATTTAAAAAGCGCTTAATCTTCTTATAGTCTGCTTTGCGATCGGTGATAAAGGGGTCGATCAGTTGGTCGAGGTGGCCGATAAAGACCGGAAACGACGTAATTGACGGCACATGACTATATAAAATGAGCAGGCCATCCAACAAGTCATCGATGTCCTTAGGCGGCGGCAACTCCAAAAATTGACAGCCGTTTTTGACGAACACCGAATAATCGGGCACGATATAACGCGGCCGATACAACACATAACCCTCGTTTAAATCGCAGATCATGTCATTTTCAATATAACGCATTTCTTCTTCGGTATAGCCCAGTAATTCAACTGGCGAATAAAGCCTTTCGGCGGCATTGGCCAAATTATACAGTTTTTGTTGATAGGTCAACGTCTTACTGGTCGCGATCGTCAATATATCTTCTTTTTTAGAAATCATCTAATGCTCCTCTTTTATCAATCAGCCAAAGCTAATACTACAAATGCTATCTTTGTGCTTATACCCGATTTTGGTCAGCTTTAAGCAGTTTAGCTTCACCGACTGTAAAAATGATCAAGCCGAGCCAAATTAGCAAAAATGTCACCAACTGAATATAGCTAAACGGCTCGTCAAAGACAAAAATGCCCAATAATAACCCCAGCGTCGGCGAAATGTATTCCGTGATGCCCAAGGTGATTAACGGCAAATTCTGCGCCGCATAGGCGAATAAGCCGAGCGGTATCGCCGTCACCAAGCCGCACATTAAGAGCAAAGTGTATTGCCCGGTCGTCGCCACCGCCAAGGCGCCGCGACCGCTTAGTTCTAAATAGACGATCACCAAAAGCGCCGGCAATGCCAATAACACCGTCTCGTAAAATAAACCGGTCAGCGCGTCGTACTTGACATTCTTTTTAAGCGCCGCATAACTGGCAAACGACAGGGCCAAGCCCAAGGCGATAAAAGGCAGCTTTTGCAGGCTAATGACGCTGATCAAGACGCCGGCAAAAGCCAATCCAAAGGCGACTTTACGATAGCTGGTAAAGCGCTCTTTAAAAATGATGACGCCAAATAGACAGACGACCAGTGGCTCCATATAATAGCCGACGCTGGTCTCGATCACAAAGCCGGCGTTGACCGCCCAAATGTACAGGCTCCAGTTAAAGGTAATCAAGGCGCCGGCGCCGACCATTACAAGCAATGCGCGCCGGTCTTTAAGCGGTGCCGCCAGCTTTTTAAGGCCCTGCTTTTTAAGTGAAAAAAGCGCACAGACCAACGCCACCATCACAATGCGATAGAAAATGATGACGCCCGAATCGATTGTCGCCAACGCCTTCCAATAGAGCGGCAACAGCCCCCACAAAGTGGCGCAGCCCAACGCTGCCGCCAAACCGGCACGATAGTGTTTTTTCACTTGGCTTCATCCGTATAAGGTGGCCAACCCAACAATTTGCCGCCGATGAGGTGATAATGTAGGTGGCCAACTGTTTGACCGCCCAGTTCGCCACAATTCAGCACCAAGCGGTAACCGGCTTGCGCCATGCCCTGCTGACGGGCGATCTCGGCGGCGACGATTTGGAGGCGGCCCAACAAATTGGCCTGTTCGGGCCGCGCCGCGTCGAGCGAGGCGATATGCTGCTTGGGAATGACCAAAAAATGCTGTGGCGCGACCGGATTCAAATCCTTAAACGCTAAAAACTCGGCATCTTCATAAACTGCATTAGCTGGTATTTCACCGTTGACAATCTTGCAAAAAATGCACATACTACACCTTCTTTCCAATTAATGAGCCATTTTGGCAATCGCTGATTAGACATTTGACAATGCTATTTTCAGGCAGCTGTTCGGCTGCCAATAGGACATTTGAATGATAAATGGTGAGGCCGGTTGAGGCCTTGTCCGCCGCTTGCCGGGTTTCGATCAAGACGTCGAGCCGGCGGCCGATAAAGCGCTTTAGATAGTCCCGTTTCATGCCTTCGGCCAATTTCATCAGCCTTTCACTGCGCTGCGCCTTGACGGCTGCGGCCACTTGATCGGGCATGCTGGCCGCCGGTGTGCCCCGTCGCGGCGAATATTTAAAAACGTGCACTTCGGCAAAGCCGATCCGCGCGACAAATTGGTAGCAAGCGTCAAAATCGGCGGCGCTTTCGCCCGGAAAGCCGACGATGATATCGGTGGTAATTGCGGCATCTGGATAGTGGCGCCGAATCAACTGGACGGCGCGTTCAAAATCAGCTGTGCGGTAGCGGCGATTCATCCGCTTTAAGGTCTGATCGCAGCCACTTTGCAGCGACAGGTGAAATTGCGGACAAAATTGGTCGATCCGCGCCAAGCGGGCCATAAAGTCGTCGCTGATGACGGTCGGTTCGAGCGAGCCGAGACGAATCCGCTTGACGCCGATAATGTCGGCGATGCCCTCGATGACGTCGATCAACTGGCCGCCTAATAGATCGCGTCCATAAGAGGCCAAATGAATCCCCGTCAAGACGAACTCGACATAGCCATGACTGACCAAACGCGCCACTTCGCGGTAAATATCGGGCGCCGGTCGGCTTCTGATGCGGCCGCGCGCATAGGGGATGATGCAATAGCTGCAATATTGATTACAGCCCTCTTGTATTTTTAAAAAGACGCGCGTCTTGCCGTCAATTTTTTCGATTTCGAGCGCTTCAAAGTCTTTCACTTTCATGATGTCGGCGACGACGCAAACTTGGTCATCGACTGTTAGGTTCTCTAAATAATCGACGATTCTGGCCCGCTGATCAGTGCCTAAAATTAAATTGACGCCCGCCATTTGAGCGACTTCGGCCGACTTAATCTGGGCGTAACAGCCGACCACGGCGACGATTGCATTGGGGTTTTCGCGCTTGGCGCGACGAATCATCTGGCGCGACTTCTTATCGCCCATTTGCGTGACCGTACAGGTGTTGACGACGTAGACGTCGGCGACGCCGTCGACAATTTGATCGCCGTTGGCGACGAATAAGGCCTTCATCGCCTCTGATTCATATTGATTGACTTTACAGCCCAGCGTGCTAATATTAACTTTTCTGGCAACCGATTTTGTCATGTTGCCCCCTATTGTTCGACGATGTAGCCAATTTGTGCCAACAGTGCAAACGCCGCGCTCTCGGTGCGATATATCCGCTTGCCGAGCGAAATCGTTCGGCCGACCGCGCGCAGGGCAGCCACTTCACTATCGGCCAAGCCGCCCTCGGGGCCAATCCAAATCGCAATTTTAGCGGCCTTGGCGACGTCCCTTTGCAAGTGTTTTAAAAGAGTAGTCTGCTCTAATTCATAGGCAATCAACAGCAAATCGTATTGATCGCTGAGGCGAATGGCCTGCGCCAGATCGCGCGGCTGTTTAATTTGAGTTAAATAGTCGCGCTTGGCTTGCATCGCCGCCTGTTGGGCAATCTTTTGCCAACGAGCTGTTTTTTTGGCGGCTGCGTCGGCCTTGACGACGGCAACCGAGCGCTGCATCTGTACCGGATAGATGTCGTGGACGCCGGCCTCGACCGATTTTTGAATTAAATAATCCCATTTTGGCCCCTTGGGCAGACCTTGAAACAAATCGACGATCAGCGGCAATTCGCGCGACGCCAGCGGCCCGTCGAGGCGCAGCTGGGCGCGATCGAGCGACAGGCGTTCAATCGTCGCCAAATAACTGGCGGCGCGGCCAGTTGCTATTTCAACTTGGTCGCCCTCGACCAAGCGCAATACTTTCGCAATGTGCTTAAGCGCTTCGCGACTGCGCAACTCGACGACGCCAACCGACGCATCGATCTGGCTGGGGTCAATGTAAAATCTATTCATGTCGCACCTTGGCGACGATGGCACTCCACTCGCCGCGCGTCGCCCGTTCGACGACTGTCAACCCGGCTGCGGTCAGCGCATCGGCCACTGCGTCCAAGCGCTCGTTTAAGATGCCGGAACCGATAAAATGGCCCTGAGCCGTCAACTTGGCGGCCAACTGCGGCGCCAAGTCGACGATGACGTCGGCAATGATATTGGCCACGATTAAATCGGCCGGCGCAGCCGGCAATGACGACATGTCGCCCAATTTAAAATCGATGTCCCCCATATCATTTAACTGCATATTTTCCATACTGGCGGCGATTGCATCAGTTGACACGTCGACGCCGTAAACTTCTTTAATGCCCAACTTGCGACCGATAATCGCCAAGATGCCACTGCCGCAGCCAACGTCGTATAAGCGCTTGCTAACTGGCGCATAGCGCGCGATAAAGCCGGCGCACAGCCCGGTCGTCTGATGCGTACCCGTGCCAAAAGCCTTGCCCGGATTGAGCACAATAGTCAATTCCGTTGCACTGGGCTGATAGCTTTCCCACTGCGGGACGACGACGATGCGATCGGTGATGTGATGCGGCTTATAGTACTTTTTCCACTCGTTTGCCCAATCGGCTTCGACGATTAAGCGATAGCGCGTATCGGCCGGTGCGACGGCGATGTCAAATTGGCGCAACGCCAAGACGCGCCGTTTCAATTCGGCGATTAAAGCCTCGGGCGCTTCGTCCAATTCAATGTAGGCAATTAGGCGCGCGCCGTCGTAGTCAAATTGGCGCGCCTCCGGTTCAAAATAGTCCCAATCGCCCTGATAGCCGTCGCGATACATCGGGTCGTTCGGGTCTTGGGTGACGATACCGCTCAAGCCCAAATCGTACAGAATCGGATAGATCGCTTCACAGGCTGCCGATTGCGTATCTAACTGTATTTCATACCACATGATAATCTCCTCGTAAAATGATAGTACTATCATAACACATTTAATAAAATTTAACTATCGGGATAGCGATTATTGTGATAATATGATAGCAATTATTTAATATTTTAGTAGGAGGAATTTATGATATTTGCAATTATAATTGGCTACCTAATCGGCAGCATACCATTTTCTTTTATCATTCCAAAAATTTTTAAGGGGATTGACGTCCGCACGATTGGCAGCGGCAACGTCGGGTCGACCAACGTCTATCGCAGTTGTGGGCTATTCTATGCCGTGTTGGCCTTTATTGGCGATGCCGGAAAGGGTTTGATTTCGATTACTATCGCCAATGCGCTGTGGGGATATAATGCGGCGCTGGCCGCCGCCTTGGCGACGGTCATCGGCCACTGTTACACTTTTTTGTTGAACTTTAAAGGCGGCAAGGGCGTCGCCACCTTAGGCGGTACCATCTTGGTGTTAAATCCGCTGCTCTTATTGTTGTTAATGCCGATTGAACTGATCTTGATTTTTGCAACGCGACTGGTTTCTGTTGCCTCAATTATAACGGCGGCACTGCTGCCAGCCATCGCCTATCTGTTGACGAAAAGCCCACAATTTACGCTGTTCAGTGCCGCCGCTGGTCTATTTGTGATCTTTCAACACCGCAGCAATATCGAACGCTTAATGCGCGGTGAAGAACACAAGTTACGCGCTAAAATTAAATAATCAGTCCGCCTGTTCTAAAACGGCCTGCGCCGCTGCCAAGCGCGCGATTGGCACGCGATACGGCGAACAGGACACATAGTTGAGGCCGATTCGATTGAAGAACTTAATTGAATCGGCATCGCCGCCGTGTTCGCCGCAGACGCCCAACTTGATGTCCGGTCGTACCGACCGGCCTTTTTGTGCCGCCATTTCTACTAAACTGCCGACGCCGCGCTGGTCGATGCGCTCAAATGGGTCGCGTTCAAAGACGCCTTTGTTGAGATAGACACCTAAAAACTTGGCGGCGTCATCGCGTGAAAAACCCAGCGTCATCTGCGTCAAATCATTGGTGCCAAACGAGAAAAAGCTGGCGTGTTCGGCGATCTGATCGGCTGTTAAAGCCGCCCGCGGCACTTCGATCATGGTGCCAACTTGATATTTTAAGGCAGTGCCGCCATCGCTAATCAGCTGGTCGGCCACCGCCCGAACGCGACTTTCTAATTGTGCCAGTTCTGTCGCAAAGCCAATCAACGGAATCATAATTTCCGGTTGAACGGCGATGCCCTGTTCAGTACAAATCAGCGCCGCTTCAATAATTGCGCGCACCTGCATATCGTATATTTCCGGATAGGTAATGCCCAAGCGACAGCCGCGATGGCCGAGCATCGGGTTGAATTCGCGCAGGCTGTTGACGCTGTCGTTTAGGCGGGCGTAATCGACCGCCATGTCCTGGGCGACCGCTTTGATGTCGTCCTCGCCGTGCGGTAAAAATTCGTGCAGTGGTGGATCGAGCAATCGAATCGTCACCGGCTTGCCGTTCATCGCCTCAAAGATGCCGACAAAATCGGCCCGTTGATAGGGCAACAATTTATTGATGGCGGCCACGCGCGCTTCTTGTGACTCGGCCAATATCATTTGGCGCACGGCCTTGATGCGCTGATCGTCAAAGAACATGTGCTCGGTGCGACAGAGTCCGATGCCCTCGGCGCCGAAGTTAATCGCCACGCGAGCATCTTTCGGATTATCGGCATTGGCTCTCACTTTGAGCGCCCGCACATCATCGGCCCAGCACATCAGCTTTGTAAAGTCGTCGCCTAACTGAGCGGCAACCGTCGGCACGACGCCTTGGTAGACGCCGCCGCTATTGCCGTCGAGCGAAATGTAATCGCCCTCGCGATAAACGATTTGGCCGACGAAAAAGCAGCGCGCCGCTTCATCGACTCTAATGTCCGAACATCCGGCCACGCAACATTTACCCATGCCGCGGGCGACGACGGCCGCATGCGAAGTCATGCCGCCGCGCGCCGTCAAGATGCCCTCGGCCGAAATCATGCCCTCGATGTCCTCCGGCGACGTCTCCATGCGCACCAATATCGACTTTTCAGCGCGATTTTTAGCATGCACAACGTCCTCGGCGGAGAAGTAGACGCGGCCACTAGCCGCACCGGGCGATGCCGGCAAGCCCTTGGCAATCAGCGTCGCCGTCTTCAAGGCCTCGGCCGCAAAGGTCGGATGCAATAATTGATCGAGTTGTTCGGGAGCAACTCGCAGCAGCGCTTGTTTGCGACTGATGATGCCCTCGTCGACCATGTCGACCGCCACTTTGACGGCGGCCTGCGCCGTGCGCTTGGCCGTGCGCGTCTGCAACATGAACAACTGACCGTTTTCAATCGTAAATTCAATATCCTGCATGTCTTTATAGTGCCGTTCTAAGCGTTCGGCTACGGCGACAAACTGCTGATAAACCGTCGGCATCACCGTCGCCAATTCGGCGATGTCCTGCGGCGTACGGATGCCGGCGACGACGTCTTCGCCCTGTGCATTCAATAAGAATTCGCCATAGAGCTTCGCCTCGCCAGTCGACGGATTGCGCGTAAAGGCCACGCCGGTGCCCGACTGGTTGCCCATATTGCCAAACACCATCGACTGCACGTTGACCGCCGTCGCCAAATCGTCGGAAATGCCGTTTAACTTGCGGTAGACCTTCGCCCTGTTGTTGTTCCACGAATCAAAGACGGCGCGAATTGCCATAAATAACTGTTGGCGCGGTTCGCTCGGAAAAGGTTGGCCGGTTTCGCGCTCGGCGATCACTTTATACTGCGCGACGACATCGACAAAATCATCGGCCGTCAAAAGGCCGCCAATTTTTCGACTGCGCGATCGTTCAAGCCGAGGTTGAGGATGGTATCCATCATGCCCGGCATTGAGATAACCGCACCGGATCGGACTGATACCAATAGTGGATTTTCGGCGCCGCCAAAGACTTTGCCAGTGGCGCGTTGCAAGTCGTCGATCGCCTGTTCAATCTGTTCATTAAGGGCCGGGCTAAGCTGGTTGCCGGCCGCAAAATAATCTTTACAGGCCTCTGTCGTAATCGTAAAACCAGCTGGTACCGGCAAGCCAATTCGCTTCATCTCGGCCAAGTTGGCGCCCTTGCCACCCAGTAGTGACTTGAGCGACTGATTGCCTTCCTCAAACAAATAGACTCTTTTACTCATTGCTCCTCCTCGTTCGATTTAATCATTTCAATAATGACGCTGGCCGTCTCCTCAATCGCCTTATTTGAGACGTCGATAATTGGACAACCTAATTTTTTCATAATGGCATCGGCGTATTCTAATTCTTCGATTACGCGCGCCATGCTGGCGTAATTTGACTGTGCACTCAACCCCATCGCGCGCAGGCGTTCGACGCGGATGCCAATCAATTTTTCCGGCGCGCAGATTAAACCGATGATGCGACTGCGCGCAATCTGATAGAGTTCCTTGGGCAATGCCACATCGGGGACGATCGGCACGTTGGCGACCTTGTAATTGCGATTGGCTAAATACATCGACAACGGCGTCTTCGACGTGCGCGACACGCCGACGATGACCAAGTCGGCCTTCTGCAAGCCGCGCGGATCTTTGCCGTCGTCGTATTTGACGGCGAATTCAATCGCGTCAATCCGCCTAAAGTAGTTTTCATCAAGTCGGTGCGTCATGCCCGGCTGGTTGAGCGGCTGCTGATTTAAGTGGCGCGCAAAAAGCTCAAGCGACGGCTTCATCACGTCGATGTAATCGATTTGATAGCGCTGACAACACTCGATGATCGCCTGGCGAATTTCAGCGATGACGGTGGTGAAAATCACAATCGAAGAATGCCCTGCCGCCTCGTCCAAAATGTGCTGTACGACGGCGACATCGTTGATAAATGGATGATTTTTTATGCTATAACTGCAATCGGCAAACTGATTTGCAGCCGCCCGCGCAATGCGACCCGCCGTTTCGCCGAGCGAGTCAGAAATTGTATAAATTCGATATTCTGTTTTCATTAGGCCTCCACATCAGACATTTCAAGCACTTCGACAAACAGCTTGGTGATGGTCGTCTTAGTCAGTCGACCGATGACCTCGTAGACGACTTGACCGTCTCGCTGGCGTTTTTCGACCACTGGCAAACTATCGATGCCGCAATCGATTAAGCGCTTGGCCGCGTTGTAAATATTATCGGTTGGATAGGCCAAGTGTAAATTGGGCATGCGCGTCATAATCATGCCAATCGGCATCGTCTTGACGTCAACCGCCGCCATGCTGGCCTTAATTATGTCTTTGCGCGACACCATGCCGACCAATTTCCCCTCTGACAAGACGATTAACGAACCGACATTTTCTAAAAAAATCATGACGATGCCATCGTAGACACTGTCGGACTCATCGATGACCACCGGCACAGAACAGACGTCTTTGACCTTGATGCCATCGAGCGTGCGCCGATAGCGCGCCAACTGCTGATCGCGACAATAACTGTATCCGACGCGCGGCTTGGCCTCCAAAATTCCGGCCATCGTCAACACCGATAGCTCGGCGCGAATCGCCGAACGGGTCAAACCCAGTTGAGCGGCGATCTGTTCACTGGTAATTGGCGCGGCGGCCTTGACAATTTGAATGATTTTGCGATGTCGTTTGGAAAGTTCGATAATATCACCTCATTGTGCTATACTATATATAAATACGTCTATATAGTACAACATATTATCTTAATTGTGAAGTCCTTTTAGTTGATTTTTAAAAAGAAAAAAGCGCCGTTGCAAAAAAGTCGTGCAACGGCGCCGCTAGGCGTTAAACAACTGTCGGGTTTTCTATAAGTCGAGTTGTCGGCGAATCGCATCGCGCAATTCGACCAGTTCGGGATACTGATAGAAAAACAGCAATTTCTGATCGGCGATCGTATCGCCAGTCGGCTTATCGCGCAATACATAATAGCTAAAGCTCTCGGCGATGTCTTCGCTGGCGTTGGTCGCCGCATAGTCGGTGACAAAGGCGGTTTGATTGCGCAGGTAAAAGTAGTAACTCGTTTCGACGTAGTCGTCGATGATGTAGTCGCGCCAAAAACGGCGATAAAAATCGCTCAATATGGCATCTGTATTGGCTATCATGCCATCTTCACAATAGCGGTCGACCTGAAATTTATCGATGTATTTAACTTGGCGATCATTCAGCGTTAAATAGTGTGCGTACTCGTGGATAATCGTGGCGATCAGTTCTTCGTCGAGGTCGGCGTCGTCGACTTGGATCAGCCAGCGCTCACCGGAACCATCGTCATTTGGACTGGGCAACACCGAAGCTAAATTATTGTAGACGCCATCGGAACTAATCAACAAATAGTCAAAATACCGCAAGTCTTGCTCAGGTATAATCTTCTCTATCAACTGCCACAGTTGTGCGCCAGTCGATTCGGCTAATTGTCCGCTGACGACGGCACTTGCGCCAGCGACGATTGGCTGTGCCTTTAGATTTAATTGATCGTCGATGGCATACAATCCGTTGATCTGTTCCGTGCCGTATTGATCGAGTAGCAAGACGATTAAATCGGCGTTTAACTCCGGATAACGATAGAGATTATCGAATAATGCCATATACTGATCGTCTTTCATTTCATCTAAGTAGGCCTCAAAACCAGACTCAAATTCGTCGTAATCAGCTTGCGCCATCACTTCTTTCAAACTGGCCAATATGCGCGTGCGCGCACTCGTCTCAACCACCTCATCGGCACTGTCATCCCAGTCCGGTTCGCTGTAATAGAGGCTGGTTAAATCGTCTAATATTTCATTAAAGCGCTCGCGGGCCTGCTGCTCGCGTTTGCCAAATTTGATCAGTTGGCGCTTATCGCGCAATTCCAGCTGCTGATCGATCGTCGCCAACAGGCGTAGACATTCCAATCTATCTTCAGCACTAATATCGTCTTTGACATCGCCCAAATTGAAATCGAGCTGAGCGCCGTAGTGCGATTCTAACGCCGCTTCATCCCATTCATCTGACGACGATGGCTGAACGATCGGTACCGCTTCGGCGGTCTGATCTCGAATGACGCGCGGCGCCGTCACAATACTCTGATCGTAACTGTATTGCACGAATGCGATGGCCATAATCATTACGCTGATTACGGCTGATAAAAACACCCAATCTCGCTTATTCATCTACTTCCTCCTGATCAATGGGCAGTTCCAACGCTATTTTACCAATCGTGCCGCGCCTAAATTCGTCTAGTATTAAGTGCGCGACGCGATGGTAGTCAATTTGCTTGCCGGCTAGAATGCAGCCGCGCCGCAGCGCAATCGCCTCGACGATTTGCAGCGGCGTTTGATTGGTCATATCGGCCAATTTGTAGCGCTGCTCAAATAGCGCTTGGTAACGCGGATAGGTATCGCGCACAAAGTAGAGCGCGACGTCTTCAATCGGTAGAATGTCGTCCTTGATCGAACCGGTATAAGCCAGTTTGAGCGCCGTTTGGCGATCGGCTAACTTGGGCCACAAAATTCCCGGCGTATCAAATAATTCAAGGTCATCGTTTAGGCGAATCCACTGTTTGCCGCGCGTCACGCCCGGTTTATTGCCCGTCTTGGCGACCCGTTTACCGACTAATTGATTGATTAAAGTCGACTTGCCGACGTTCGGAATGCCGATGATCATCGTGCGCAGCGCCACGTTTTGACGCCCTTGCTTGTTCAGTTTAGCGCGTCGCGCCGCAGCAGCAGCGCGCACCGTCTGCAACAGTTGGGCGCTGCCCTTGCCGTCGGTCGCGTCGATCGGTGCGGCTTGAACGCCGCGTCGGCGATAGTAGTCGAGCCAGTGTTTGAGGTCAGTCCGATCGACCAAATCCATTTTATTGAGCGCCAAAACGCGCGGCTTGTCGGCCAACAATTCATCAAACAGTGGATTCTTACTCGCCTGCGGCATGCGCGCATCGCGCAACTCAATCACGCAGTCGACTAATTTTAAGTTATTGGCAATCAAATTGGCCGTCTTTTTCATGTGGCCGGGAAACCAATTAATATCCATAGTAACTCCCATGTAACATAAAAACAAAAAGCGACTGTATTGACTTTAGCGACCCTAGCTGGCTGCGCAAAGAAACAATACAATCGCTCATCTCAAAAGCAAAGGGCGTTATCTTCTGCGCTCTTTTACTTTTGCCGCTTTACCGACGCGATCGCGCAAATAGTAAAGCTTGGCACGACGCACTTTACCGCGACGCGTCACTTCGATTTTTTCAATCTTAGGCGAGTGCAATGGCAATGTCTTTTCGACGCCTACGCCGTAAGACAATTTTCTAACGGTCAACGTTTCATTGATACCGCCGCCCTGACGCTTTAAGACGATGCCTTCAAAAATCTGAATGCGCTCGCGCTTGCCCTCAGTAATGCGCAGGTGCAATTTAACCGTATCGCCAACGCGAAATGGTGTAATATTTTGCTTCATTTGTTCGCGTTCTAATTGTTCAATAATATTCATTGGGCTAACCTCCCCTACATCATAGACATTCAATACCCAGCTTGGCAGCGGAATGTCAGTAATCGTCACAAAGCTGATTATATCATAATCAGTTTGCTATTACAATGTTTTTTTACGCTTTTGCAAGCGCTTGTTTTGACGGCTGGCGCGCACTGACAGTTCGGCTGATAATAGCCGCTCTAAACCGACGGCCGCCAGACACTTGCGCAAGCGCCTAAGTTGTACTTTGGGCGTCTTGACAGAGTATTGCGCCAAATGGGTGCGCAATAAATCGGGACGCCGCCGATAGGTCAATTCGAGCTGCTTGGCGTAGCGCCAATCGTCAATTTCGGCGTGATTGCCGCTGAGCAGCACCTCGGGCACCGTCAGACCGCCATAGCATTCCGGCCGCGTGTACTGCGGATACTCCAATAAGTCGTCTTCAAACGATTCGACTTGATGCGATGCGGCCTTGCCCAACACGCCCGGTTTGAGCCGCACCATCGCATCGACTAACACCATCGCGGCCAATTCGCCACCGGTTAAAATATAGTCGCCAATCGAGATTTCCTCATCGACATAGGTGTCGATGATGCGCTGATCAAAGCCCTCATAGTGACCGCATAAAATCGTTAAGTGCTCTGATTCAGAAAGCGTTCTGACCCGCTTTTGAGTCAGCTGTTTACCCTTTGGCGTCATATAGATAATATGCGACTGGTGCGTCGGATCGATCGACAGTAAAGCGCTCTTGACCGGTTCAATTTGCATCACCAAGCCGGCGCCGCCACCGTAGGGCGCGTCGTCGACATCGCGCCGCTTATTATGCGTAAAATCGCGATAGTTATAGGTGTTTAGCTGCAAGCGCCCCTCATCGATGGCCCGCTTGATGATCGATTGCGATAAACCGCCTTTGACCATTTCCGGAAATAGCGTCAGAATGTTAATCTTCACCGTACATGCCCTCTATTAGCGACACCTGGATGACGCCCGCCACTTGGTCGACACTTTTGACAAAGGCGTCGACAAAGGGTAAAAACCAAAGGTGCCCGGCGTGATCGACTTCGAGGACGACTTGTTGCGCGCCGTCGCGAAAGGCCGCGACGACGCCGAGTGAACGACCGTCGCCGTCGACCACTGTGGCGCCGATTAAATCCTCGATATAGTATTCATCCTCGGCCAGCTGGCTGTCGGCCAGCGCTTTATCGGCGTAGAGCAGCGTCTGCTTAAGCGGCAGCACATCGTCAATCCGATCGAGCCCCTTAAATTTGATAATCACTAACTGCTTATGGTATTTAATCTGTTTAATTTCTAATTGGCCCGTCAAATCGGCCCTGCGATAGAGCACCGTAAAGCGCTCAAAATCTTGCGGCACATTGGTGTAGGGATAGACCTTAACCATGCCGTTTAGGCCGTGTGTGTTGACGATTTTGCCAACCTGTAATCCTTGCAAAGCGCGCTCCAATCGACTAGTTGTTGACGATTTCGACGTTCACGCGCTTTTCAATGCCGACCGATGCCGCCTTGACGACATTGCGAATTGCCTTTGCAATGCGCCCCTGCTTGCCGATGACTTTACCCATGTCGTCGTCGGCAACCTTGAGCTCGACGTTAATCGCGTGCTCGGTTTCGGTTTCGGTGACGACGACCTGTTCGGGGTAATCGACTAATTCAACGGCGATAGTCTTGACGAGTTCACCCATAATTGCCTCCTCGTCTACTTAATAATGCCTTGTTTTTTGAACAATGCGCGCACCGTATCAGTCGGCTGAGCGCCGTTTCTTAGCCATTTTTCAGCTTTTTCGACATCGATTTTTAACTGTACTGGGTCAGAAACTGGATTGTAATAGCCCAATTCCTCGATAAATCGACCATCTCTAGGCGAGCGAGAATCTGCCACGACAAATCTATAAAATGGTTTTTTCTTCGCACCCATACGCTTCATTCTAATTTTAACAGCCATTTTTTCCTCCTTAGTCACTTTTATCTGCAAAACGAGTTTGCCGAGTCGATTGTCCTAGAACGGCAATCGCATGCCACCTCGTCTATTGCCTTGTTTGGTCATTTTTTTCATCATTTTCTTCATATCCGAAAACTGCTTGATCAAGCGATTGACGTCGGTTACCGTAGTGCCGCTACCGGCTGCAATGCGCTTGCGCCGACTGGCGTTTAGCAGCGACGGCTTGCGCCGTTCGGCAATCGTCATACTCTGAATAATCGCCTCGGTTTTAACCAGTTGGCGCTCGTCGATTTTGGCGTCTTTTAAAGCGTTTTTATTGACGCCGGGAATCATCTTAAGCAAATCGCCGAGCGGTCCCATCTTCTTCATCTGTTGCAGTTGATCTAGAAAGTCCTCTAAGTCAAAGGCCTGTTTTTTTAGCTTGTCGGCCAGCTGCTCGGCCTTTTCCTGATCGATCGCCTGCTGCGCCTTTTCGATTAGGCTCAACACGTCGCCCATGCCGAGAATGCGGCTGGTCATGCGATCGGGGTGAAATACTTCAAAGTCCGATAACTTCTCGCCAATGCTGGCAAACTTAATTGGCTTAGCGGTAATCGCCCGAATCGACAGGGCGGCACCGCCGCGCGTATCGCCATCTAATTTCGACAGAATGACGCCGTCAATCTCCAGTAAACGATTGAAGTTTTCCGCTACGTTGACCGCGTCTTGACCGGTCATCGCATCTAGCACTAATAAAATTTCCTGCGGCTTGACCGCCGCCTTTATCGCCGACAATTCGGCCATTAACGCCTCGTCGATGTGTAGGCGGCCGGCCGTATCGATGATGACGATGTCTAAAAATTTGCGGCGCGCCTCGTCGAGGGCGGCTTTGGCAATTTCAACCGGACTGACTTGATCGCCCAGCGAAAAGACCGGTAGGTCGAGACTTTTGCCGAGCACTTGCAACTGTTTAATGGCGGCTGGACGATAGATGTCACAGGCCACCATCAGGGGTTTCTTGCCCTGTTTTCTCAAAAACGACGCCAATTTAGCGGTCGCCGTCGTCTTGCCGGCGCCCTGCAACCCGACTATCATCAAGACCGTTGGCGGCTGCGAAGAAAACGTCAATTTTTCGGCCTTTTCCCCCATCAACTTGGTCAATTCTCGATTGACGATCTTAATGACCTGTTGACCCGGCGTCAAGCTCTTCATGACTTCGTCGCCGATCGCCTGCTCGGTCACAGTCTTTATAAAATCCTTGACCAGTTTAAA
>PDWJ01001764.1_pt1 | contig 25989 bp, 23 predicted proteins | sample 1430881 | NCBI WGS metagenome assembly PDWJ01 (sample SAMN01162460, study PRJNA174530) | Oral metagenome, whole genome shotgun sequencing project. | biome: Marine environment; feature: Marine mammal; material: Swab sample of the gingival sulcus; isolation source: swab sample of gingival sulcus...
TTAGCTCGAATTTAGATTTGTTTTTGATTTTTGTTGTTTTTTCAATCAACGGTTCTTTTGCGACATTCATCGCCAAGCCCTTGATGTCCTTTATTGGATTGGGTAAAGAGACGACTTCGGCTTGGGTATTTTGGCCTGTTCGTATTATATTGATATTTATAGTCTATCAAACCACTCTACCAATAGTCGGTTTTTGTTTTGGTCAGTTTGATTTCTTTTGAAATTTCACCAAAAAAATGCTGAAAAGATTGCGGATAATGAAATAATCATTTTATTGGCAATCAATGATAAACAACATATTATTTTATTCGCTTTATAAAGCCATAGCCTTATTTTCATGCGTTGATGATTTCTTATTATCAGATATCAAGTCTTGTATTAAAACGAATCAATAAAAAGTTTTGCACCAATGGAAACTTTTGTAAATTTGTGGCTTATATCATTTTAATACTCATCGGTATGATTCAAAATAAAAAAATAGCATTTAAGGATTTAGGACTAATGGAATACCTTTCCGCATTCGAATTTCAACAAAAAAAAATGCAGGAAATCATTGATTTAAAACTGAAAAACAGAGATAATCCCGAAGAAGAATACCAAATAACACCCAATTATTTCTATTTCGTAGAACATCCTCATGTTTATACCTTAGGAAAATCGGGCGATGAACATAATATGCTTGCCAATACGGATAAACTGAAAGAAATCAATGCTACTTTCGTGAAGACCAATCGTGGTGGCGATATTACTTATCATGGTTTTGGACAGATTGTAGGTTATCCTATTTTGGATTTGGACAATTTCAAATCCGATATTCATCTATATATGAGAAACTTAGAGGAAGTTATCATCAGGGTAATCGCCGAATATGGCCTGAAAGGAGAACGCAGTAAAGGAGAAACTGGCGTTTGGTTGGATGTTGGAAAACCTTATGCTCGAAAGATTTGCGCCATGGGCGTAAAGACCTCAAAATGGGTTACGATGCACGGTTTTGCCCTCAATGTAAATACCGATATGCGATATTTTGATTATATTATTCCTTGTGGGATTAAAGATAAATCGGTTACTTCGCTCAAAAATGAATTGGAGAAAACCTTCTCCGATGAAGAAATAGCAGAGGTGAAAAATAAAATCAAAAAACATTTCTGTGATGTTTTTGGAGCTGAATTTGTGATGTAAAAACGAAACCAATGTTCTCAAAAGACGAAGCAAAAAAAATCAAAAAAGAGTTTTGGACAGCATTCGGAAAGTCTTTTCCTAGAAAATGGACACTCTATAACACGGGGATAAAAGGTTTTTCTTTTAAATTTTATATCGATAAAAAGAAAGCGGAAGTCGCCATAGATATAGAAATGAAAGATGAACTTTTCCGAAATGCTTATTATGAAAAAATTTGGTCTTTAGAAGCGATTTTGGAGGATTATATCGGTGAATTTCACAAAGATGAATTTTATACACTCCCTAACGGAAAGGTCATCAGCCGAGTTTGGACAGAGAAACATGGCGTTTCTATCTTCAACAAAAATACTTGGCGAGAAACCTTTGAATTCTTCTATGAAAAAATGTCAGGTTTAGAAGAATTTTATTTGGAATACGAAGATTTCATTAAAGATATTTAACATATTGAAAATCAACATAATAAAGCAATACGATTTAATGATTAATTTCGTAACCGTTCCTCTTCTTTTTGATAAGCAGAAATAATTTTCCTCACAATAGAATGTCTTACCACATCTTCTTCGGATAAATGAATAAACCCAATAGACTTAATATTTTTTAAAATTTTCATTGCTTCTTTTAGCCCCGATTTTTGCTTTAAAGGTAAGTCAATTTGCTGAGGGTCACCTGTAATGATGAACTTAGCATTCATTCCCATTCTGGTTAGAAACATTTTCATTTGGGCATGTGTCGTATTCTGAGCTTCATCTAAAATAACAAAAGCATCATCCAAAGTTCTTCCTCGCATAAATGCCAAAGGAGCAACTTCTATTACCCTTTTTTCAATAAAGCTTTCTAATTTTTCATGAGGAATCATATCCCGTAGGGCATCATATAAGGGTTGTAAATAAGGGTCTAATTTTTCCTTCAAATCTCCTGGCAAAAAACCCAAGCTCTCTCCTGCTTCTACAGCTGGACGAGTAAGGATAATCCTTTTTACCTCTTTATTTTTCAAAGCTTTTACCGCTAATGCGACACTGGTATAAGTTTTTCCCGTTCCTGCAGGTCCTACGGCAAAAACCATATCTTTTTTAGCCACTTGCCTTACCAATTTTTTCAGATTGGTCGTCTTCGCCTTAATGATTTTACCATTGACTCCCTTGACGATAATATCCTGACTGAAAACCAATTCTCGTTCAATTTCATCTTTTAAATTTAAAATACTCTCCAAATCCTTTAATTCCATTGTATTATACCGATGCAAAAAATCGACTATATCATCCATTTTCCCCTTAAAAATAGCTAATACATCTTTGTTACCCTTGGCATAAATCAAATGATTCCTTCCCACGATTTTCAATGTAGGAAAGGTGGATTTTATTAGGTTAAAAAACTGATTATTAACTCCATAAAAAGTTTTAACATCAATTTCTTTTAACTCATATTCTAATTCAAACATTCTATTTTTTTTAACCCTCGAAAGATACTAATATTATTTTAAACTCGTATTATGAGTAAATGAATTATGAAACAACTCCATTAAATAGAAAAATCGCCTAAGAACAAGCCTTAAGCGATTTTTGATTTTATAAAAAGGACTTTTGAAATGCTATCCTTTTTACGATTACCCTAAATAAGGATATTTGTAATCTTTTGGAGAAACAAAAGTTTCTTTTATACTTCGTACAGAAACCCATCTTAGTAAGTTCATTTTAGAACCTGCTTTATCGTTTGTTCCTGATGCTCTCGCTCCACCAAATGGTTGCTGACCTACTACTGCTCCTGTTGGTTTATCATTAATATAGAAGTTACCAGCAGCATTTTCTAATGCTTTATAAGCTTCATCAACTGCATATCTACACTGTGCAAAAACACAACCCGTTAAACTATATGGAGAGGTAGCATCTACTAATTTTAAAGTCTCTTCCCATTTTTCGTCTTCGTAAACAAAAACCGTTAAGATAGGACCAAAAATTTCCTCTACCATACTCTCATACTGAGGATTAGTAGTTTCAATTACCGTTGGATGAACGAACCAACCTTTGGCATTATCACATTTTCCACCGATGATTACCTCTGCCTCATTAGACGCATTCGCTCTATCGATATACCCTTTACACTTATTGAAAGAATTTTCATCAATTACAGCATTGATAAAATTAGAAGGATCTTCTGGAGAACCTACTTTTACTGTCGATAACTGACTTTCAACCGCTCCTTTTACTTTTGCCCAAAGTGATTTCGGTACATAAGCTCTTGATGCAGCAGAACATTTTTGTCCTTGATATTCAAAAGCACCTCTCACCATTGCTGTAGCTACTGCATCTACATTAGCAGATGGGTGAACCATAATAAAGTCTTTACCTCCTGTTTCCCCTACAATTCTTGGGTAAGTTTTATAGTTGTGAATATTATTACCAATCATTTTCCACATACCTTGGAATACATGCGTAGAACCTGTAAAGTGTAGCCCTGCAAAGTCTGGGTGAGACATTACTTTTTCAGCAGTTTCTGCACCGTCTGTGAAAATCATATTGATAACTCCGTCTGGTAATCCTGCTTCTTTGAATACTTCCATAATCACTTTTGCAGAATAAATTTGCTTATCAGAAGGCTTCCAAACCACTACATTTCCTAACATTGCCATACAACTTGGTAAGTTACCAGAAATCGCTGTAAAGTTAAATGGAGTAACTGCGAAACAGAATCCTTCTAATGGTCTATACTCAGAACGATTCCAAATTCCATTATCAGAAACAGGTTGCTCGCTGTACATTTCGGTCATAAATTCTACATTGAATCTTAAGAAATCAATGAACTCACACGCAGCGTCAATCTCTGCCTGATGTACATTCTTGCTCTGAGCAATCATGGTTGCTGCATTTAATTTATCTCTGTAAGGTCCAGCGATAAGATCAGCGGCTTTTAAAAAGATAGAAGCTCTTTGCTCCCAACCTAAAGCATTCCATTTTGCTTTTGCAGCCAAGGCAGATTCGATGGCTTTATCTACATGAGACATATCTCCTTTATGATAAAAACCAAGATTATGTTGATGGTCTTGTGGAGAGTGTAATGTAACATTATTAGAAGTTTTGACTTCTTCTCCATTAATAATCATTGGGATTTCCACTTTTTCGCCCCACATTTTTTTGTAAGTAGCGATAAGGGAATTTACTTCTGGAGAATTTGGTTCGTAGGCTCTTACTGGCTCATTGACAGCAAAAGGAACCTGAGAAATTGCTTTTGACATATTTTTTATTTTTTTTAGTTAAATTTAATAATGTACAAATTTAGTGGAAATAAAATAATACTCAAAGTTTATGAAGATGAATTTTAAGGATAAAAAAAGATTCAGAGGAAAAAAGACCTCTGAATCTATCATATTCAACCTATTTTTTTTACTTATTTTTTTATATTTTTAAGCAGTATCCAACCTGTTTTTACTTTCATTTTCTTATTAATTGGATGTTGATAGACTAATCTATACCAATAAGAATCGGTTGGTAATAATTTTCCTTGGAAACGACCATCCCAAATTTTAGTACCATAATAATCTTTTCCATCTGCTTTAAAAATCGTTTTTCCATATTTATCAATTACTACAATGCTAAAATTCTTATAAGTAGAAATTTTTGTGCAATCCAAAACGTCATTGGAACCATCTTCGTTAGGTGAGAAAGAGTTAATCATTCTAAAAGTATAGAAAGGAACAGGAGTATCACAATTCGTTTCTTTTACTCTTACCACTATATCAATATCAATATTACTATCAACAGGGTTGAAAATATTAGAATCTTGCCAAGTTTGACCAGCATCTATAGAATATTCTAAATCTCCTGGACCATTATTTTCCGCAGTAATCGTCAACATACCTGAATCATCATATTGTACATCTTTGATAACCGGATATTCAGCTTTTTTCACTTCTGTTGAAAAAGTTTCTGTACAAACTCCATTATCTATATCTACCGTATAAATACCTCCTTGATCCACTGTAATCGTTTGGCTATTAGCCCCTGTACTCCAAGAGTAAGTATAATTTTGTCCTGCTGGTGGAGCTCCCGCATCTAAAACAATTGTACCTTCATTATCACAAATAATCCCTGAAATTGGGTCAAAATTACTTTGTGGACCAGAAATAACATTGACTTTGATTTCTGCTTCAGCAGGGCACTGACTACCATCTACCGTTACTGTCAAAGAATAAATACCTGCCTCTGAAGCTGTATAAGTAGGACCTGTAGCACCTGGAATATCAACACCATCCAAAGACCATTGATAATTAACATTTTCAGCATCCACAGAACTACTGATATCAACAGAATAACCCTCACATATCGTTAGCTCATCTGGAAGTTGAACTCCAGAAGTATCCACCAATGCTAAACCAATATCAAAAGATCCTGCCTCTAAGAATACTCCAATATCATATAGCGTATCGCTTGCATCTGCCAACACTAACTTAAAATGATAAGTCTCCCCAGGTATTACATCCGCTTCAGCAGTAAGGGGAACTGTTCTACCATTAAAATTGGTTTCTATATTTTGATCATTATTCCCTGCATAATATTGCTCATTAATAGGTGGACAAACATCTCCTGGAATAGGACCGTGGATATTGGTAACTTTCACAGGTCCTGCATTATTAGGTAAAACTGCTAAATTTTGATAATTAAGATCTCCTTGTTTTTTTAACAACAAAGCAAAACCGTCATCAAAAGAACAAGGGAAAGACCCTGTATATTCCTCTGAAGCTAAAATATATCTAAACTTCACTTTTGGACTGGTAGGTACAAAATCAAATTCTAATGCTACGGCATCGTTCAAACTTGCTTCACCAATCGCATTTGTTAAATCCGCATCTCCTCCAGAACCTGGAGAATTACTCATGGTTTGCGTTACTAAAGTGTTTCCTGTTTCTTTTGCTTTTCCTGAAACCAAAACAATCCCTGCCTCAAAAGGAAAATTTGTTGTTCCTTTATTAAAAAACCCCCAAGCTCTCGTCTCATCTGCAACAGGTTGGTTAGGTGATATCGTTACATTAGAAACCCCAGCACCTGCACAATCACCAGACGCTCCTCCTTTAATTAAAACATCACTAACCAATTGCTCAATTTCATAATCTGACTCCACATAAGGTGGTACATTTACATCAATAAAAGCCCCTTCCATCAAACTTTGTGCAGTCTTAGGTTCTGGTGGTGGTGACAGCCTATTTACTTCCTGTGCTTGAGTTAAAACTACTCCTGACAAAATCAAGAAACAAGACAGTGATCTATATAACCTATTTTTTAACATAATACTTATTTTGAGCGAAAATAATCATTTCACCGCAAAAAAACAAATTAAATAAAATTAAATTCAGAAAAAACTTGAAATATTAATCTAAATTTACATCACAAAACAATAATCTAAAACAATCCCAAAATCAACCAAAAAGTCGTCTAAAAATTGCTTTTTAGACGACTTTTTCCTATCCGAACTCGTTTTCTTTAAGTTCTTGTTAAAATTCAATACGATTTAGAAAATTTCTCTTCCTGAAAAATGAAACTGTGCTTCTATTAAAGCGTTTTCGTCAGAATCAGAACCATGTACAGCATTTTCTCCCATGCTTCTCGCATACATTTTTCTAATCGTTCCCTCTGCTGCTTCTGCTGGATTTGTAGCACCAATCAATGTTCTAAAATCTTCCACCGCATTTTCTTTTTCTAAAACTGCTGCAACGATAGGTCCCGAAGACATAAAATCTACCAATTCTCCATAAAATGGTCTTTCTGCGTGCACTTCATAGAATTTTTTAGCATCAGCAACGGTCAATTGCGTAAGCTTCATTGCTTTGATTTTAAATCCTGCTTCTGTAATTTTCCCTAAAATTGCTCCGATATGCCCGTCTGAAACGGCATCAGGCTTAATCATTGTAAAGGTTGTTTTCCCTGCCATAAAATATTTATTTATGGTACAAAAGTACAAAATATATTTTCTTTTCGCAATGCCTATAATCTTTTTTAAACCCATTCTAAAGAAACAACACCCATTAAAATGATTAAAAAATCGTTTTTGGCACGCTTATTGTATTAGTTATAATGATTCTCATGTTTAATTTGAGTTTTCATGGTTATTAGTTTTTACCCAGCTTCGGCTGGGTTTTCTTTTTCATGATTATTAATTTGGTAATGTGGTCAAAAATGCTTGGTGTGATTAAGAATAAACAGCTATTTGTGATAATATTCTCCATCAGTAAAGTGAATCAATTGAGTAGATTCATCTCTAAATCATCTTGACACACTATAAAAAAAAACTGATTAAAGCAAGTAGCATCAACTCTAAAATTGACATGTTTTCGTTGGATTATTTTCGCCTTTTGACACTTACACTAAAAGGATTTTAAAGGTTCTTTATAAAATAACCTTCAATTACCACAAACCCAACTTCGCTTTTTTTTGCCATTTTTAATGCAAAAAAAAAGTTTTATGAAACATATTTCATAAAACTTTTACCTAACCCTCTACAGTAAATACCTATAGAGGTTTTCGCCAACTATCTTTGACTATTATACCGTTAAAAATTACTTTTTAAATTCTATTTGAGCGTAATCTGCGACCCCATCACTATCAAGATCTTCCATTTGAAACTCCAAAACCAATTTAGTTGAAGTCAATGTTTTAACATCAACAACTTGGTCTCCTTCATCACCTGTGATTGTCATTTTTTTTGTTTCTTCATTATAAGAATAAGGTGTTGTATCTTTTCCTAAATCCTGACACTCCGTGTTATCTTGATTCCAAGCGTAAGAGTGAGATTCCACATTATTATCTACTCTAAAATCAAGTGTAGATTTACCTGTACATTCATCTGCTACCTCTGCATATAAATCGGTATTACTTCCTCCTGAAACAATGGCTATCTTCTCTCTTTTCCAAGTACCAATTAATAAAGACTGCTCTTCTTTTGGTTCATCTTTTTTGTCGTCGTCTTTTCTACAAGCTGTTAACGTTGCTAATGCCAATCCTAAAAATAAAATCTTTTTCATTTTTTTAAATATTTAATGATTTATACAGGGCAAATTTAATAATTTTTCATTAAATACCAAATTTTCAATAAAATTAAAATTAATTTGACCTATCATCAGTATAATAACATCAATCCACGAAAGAATCTAATTTTATTTGCATTCTGCTATCAATTTAAGATAATTTTCGTATCGTGTAGGAAGAATTTCGCCATGCTCCACCCCTTCTATCACGGCACATTTGGGTTCGTTGAGATGGATACAATTATGAAATTTACATTCTTTTCTTTTCTCAAAAATCTCTGGGAAATAATGCTGGATTTCTTCTTTTTCAATATCAATTAATGCAAACTCTCGAACTCCTGGTGTATCAATAACACTTCCCGAAAAATCCCAAAAATGCATCTGTGCAAAAGTCGTAGTATGCTTTCCTTTCTCATGAACCTCGGAAATTTCGGAGGTTTTTAAATCCAAATCAGGCTGAAGCGTATTGACCAAAGTAGATTTTCCACAACCAGAATGCCCAAAAAATACAGAAACTTTATTTTTTAGCTTGTTCTTCAATGCGTCTAAATTCGTTTGAGTATAAGAAGAAATTTGAAGGGTTTGATACCCTATTTTTTCGTAATCCTCTTGGATAAATTTCACCAATTCCACCTCCTCCTTTTGATATAAATCCATTTTATTGAATAATATCAAAGGCTGAATATCATACGCCTCACAACAAATTAAAAACCTATCTAAAAAACCTAAAGAAGTTTCAGGGTATTTTAAGGTAAAAATAAAACACGCCACATCAATATTAGAAGCAATAATATGAGCCTGTTTAGAAAGGTTTACCGACTTTCTAATGATATGGTTTTTCCTTGGAAAAATTTTCGTAATCCACGCTACATCATCGGATTCCAACTGAAATTCAACTTCATCGCCCACGGCAATAGGGTTGGTCAGCCTTGATTTTTGAAGTTTAAATTTACCTCGCATCCTCGCCTCATAAACCTGCTGATTGTCAGCGGATTTAATTTGATACCAACTTCCCGTAGATTTTATAATAGTTCCTTTCAAATTGATTACTTTTTTAGCATAATTTTATTTTGTACATCAATAGACGCCTCGTGAATCACCTTGAATAATTTCATTAAAAAACGAGGATTTAATTTTTTTTCCTTGGCTTTATCCTCTACATATTCGGTGATTTTTTTCCATCTTTCTAATTGAAAAACAGTTGCATTTTTTTCTTTTTTCAGCTCCCCTATTACCTCAGCATACTTCATTCGTTCGGATAATAATTCAATCATCTGAAAATCAATATCAGAAATTAAAGTCCGATAGCGTTCTATTTCATCAAATGAAGTTTTTGCTGTTCTAATCACCAAATTATCCGTTATTTCCTTAAGTTTTTGAGGTGTAATTTGCTGTGCTGAATCACTCCACGCTTTATCAGGGTTACAATGCGTTTCAATCATCATTCCTTGATAGTCTAAATTCAATGCCTCTTGCGTTACCGAAAAAATCCCCGTTCTATTCCCACAAATATGAGAAGGGTCAATAATCATCGGAAGATGAGGAAACAAATTTTTAAAATCAATAGGGATTTGCCAATGAGGTGTATTTCGATACTTCGTTTTATTATAAGTAGAAAAACCTCGATGAATAACACCTAATTTTTGAATATTTTGTCCTGCCAATCGCTCCAAAGCACCTATCCACAAAGACAAATCTAAATTAATCGGATTTTTAACCAAAACAATTTTATCCGTTCCTCTCAGTGCTTCGGCAATCTCCTGAATTACAAAAGGATTAACCGTAGAACGAGCTCCAATCCAAATCAAATCTACATCTGCCTTTAAAACCGCATCGATATGATGAGCATTTGCCACTTCGGTAGCTGTTTTAAAACCGACCTCTTCCTTGACTTTTTTCAGCCAATCCAAACCAATACTTCCCACTCCTTCAAAGCAATTAGGCTTGGTTCTCGGCTTCCAAATCCCTGCCCTAAAAAACGAAATCTCATTCCCTGAATCCTTCATTTGCCGAGCCGTAGTAAGCATTTGTTCTTCGCTTTCTGCACTACAAGGACCTGCAATTAACAAAGGATTAGGATAATCATTTATCCATTCCGTATTGATGTTTTCCATAGATTGGGTTTTAACGACAAAGATAAGAATTATTTAAAATTTCATTGATGTTTTTTAATTTTCTTTGTTTCTTGTTTTTCATTATACGATTTAAGAATAAAAGTTTGACATCAACTAAATTTGGGGAGAATAAGCAAAAATGTAGGTCATCTTTTAAATATTTCTTTTAATGACATTTTTTAGGCTATATTTTCGGTTATTATTATACCCATCAAAATAAATAACCAAGCTTGTATGATCTATATAATATGATTGGATACCAATATCGACTTAATTTATCGCATGCCTCTCTTTATAGGAGATATCACATCGAAATGGGTATAATATAAAAACAAATTGAAAAAGAGCTCGTTTTTTAGAGAAGAAAGAAAAAATCAATGGAATAATATTTTAATTATCTTTAATTTTGTATCTTCGGAAAAAAGAAAATAATGTCAAAAAAAATATTGTGGATAGACGACGAGGTAGATTTATTGAAACCTCATATCGTTTTTTTAGAGAAAAAAGGATACGAACTAACGCCCATTAATAATGTCAATGAAGGATTAGAAATTTTAGAAAATGAAAGTTTTGCATTGGTATTATTGGACGAAAATATGCCGGGAATTTCGGGGTTAGATGCTATTCCGATGATTAAAAATGTAGATAATAGCATCAAGATTGTAATGGTAACCAAAAGTGAAGAAGAACACATTATGGAACAAGCCATTGGTTCTCAAATTGCCGATTATATCCTGAAGCCTGTTAATCCGAACCAAATTTTATTATCCCTAAAGAAAAATTTACAGGAAGACGATTTGGTAGAACAAAAAACCATCAGTTCTTATCAGCAAGAATTTAGAAATTTATCGTTGGAACTGAACGATTTAGCCACTTATGAAGATTGGACAAAGTATTATAAAAAAATCCTGAATTGGGAAATGAAGTTCGATAAAGTTTTTGACAATCATTTTGCCGATTTATTACAAAATCAAAAAGAAGAAGCCAATATTCAGTTTGCCAAATTCATTGAACGAAATTACGAAGATTGGCTCAACGGAAACGATAAACCACTGATGAGCCATACGCTTTTTCAGCAAAAAGTAAAACCTCAGCTTTCGGAAGATAAAGTTTTACTCCTAATGATCGACAACCTGCGTTATGACCAATGGAAAACCATAGAACCTCTCTTTACGAAATTTTACAAAAAAAGCTCCGAAGATGCTTATTATAGCATTCTCCCAACAGCGACGCAATATGCAAGGAATTCGTTTTTTGCAGGACTTCTACCCTCAGAAATCAGTAAAAGATTCCCTGAACAATGGAAAAATGATGATGAACCTGGAGGAAAAAATGATTTTGAAGAATATTTCCTTCAAGACCAAATGAAAAGACTTGGTTTATTCCATAACCAAATGAAATTTATTAAAATTTTAAACTCCCATTTTGAACAAAAAATCCTCAACGATTTCAACCAATACAAAAAGGAAGATTTATTGGTGATTGTCTATAATTTTATCGATATCCTTTCTCACGCCAAAACGGATAATGAAATTATTAATCAGCTCATTAGAGATGATAAAACCTTCCGTTCGCTTACCTATAATTGGTTTAAAAACTCTGCCTTACTGAAAATCATTAAATTGGCATCGGAAAATGGTTTCAAACTCGTTTTAACCACCGACCACGGAACCATTTATGTCAAAAAAGCCATCAAAGTTGTCGGCGATAGAGATACTTCTCCTAATATTCGATACAAAACAGGTAAAAGCCTATCTTACAACGACAAAGAAGTATGGGCAGTCACTCGACCTGAAAAGATTTTTTTACCTAAAAGCAGTGTGAGTTCGAGTTATATCTTTGCTAAAAACAACGATTTTTTAGCCTACCCTAACAACTATAATCACTATGCGAATTATTACAAAGAAACTTATCAGCACGGTGGGATTTCCTTAGAGGAATGTATTATTCCGTTTTGTATTTTGGAACCGAAAAAGTGAAGCAAACCTCTGTATTTAAATGAAAAAAAGTATATTTGAATAAGAAAAGAACAAGTATTATATATTCATGACATCTACCCTTTCAAAAAGAATTAAATTATTAATTTTATTGACTATTATTTTTAGTTGTAAAAAAGATAAAGTTTTTACGCCCCAAAAATATACAATACAAAGTTGCGATGTAAACGGCAATGTAAAAAAATCAATTTATGAAGTAAAAAAAATGATGTCTTTACGAGGAGATTATAGAAACGAACATAATTTTACAGTTATTTTCCATAAAAAAAGAGATACTGTTTTTATGGAAATAGGGGTGTATAAACCTAAATTTGACATGCGATACATTAGAGGCGTTTATATAGAAGATAATGATACTATATATCTAGCTCACAAAAATATAAAAAACACTAGTTTGTATTTTAAACCTTCAAAAAATAAAATCATTGTAAAAGAAGAAAAATTTAAATTTGAATATTTTGATCCATTTTCTGAATGCTTTTTTCTTGATAAAAAAAATAATTTTCAATTTAAAAATTATGGTCAATGTAGTTGTATTGATTGGTAATCTTGGGATAATGTATCAGAAATGAAAAAATTGTATAAAACAATGAGAATACAAGTGATATATTCTCGATAGTGAGGAGAAATGTTAATCAAAAACTTAAATCAAGAAAATGATAAAGAAAATAATATACTCCATAATCTTAGTTCTAATTTTTTCATTGGTGTTACATCAAGTTTTAAAAAATTTTGATAAAAAAGAAAAATTGAATAAAAACATCAAATATACTATTGCTAAAATTGAAAAAATCGAAATGGGTGGCAAAAATTGGTCTAACTGTACTTATTATATAAATGGAACAATTTCAAACTCGTACACGAAAATTATTACAGATAGTGAAAAAGGGAACTTTTTAGGTAAAAAATTTTTAGTTAAATTCGATAGTTTGAATTTAAAAAATTCAAAAATTTTGTTAGAATACCCTATTCTTGATAGTGTTCCTATTCCTCTAAACGGTTGGAAAGAAGTACCACAATGGATAGAAGTACAATAGATAATCTATCAGAAATGGCATTTTGTACTCAAACAAATAAACACTTATTTAATAAACCTCCGTTTAAATGAAAAAAATGTATATTTGTATGCAATCATAACGAAGAACACGAGGAATCACTCAATCTTTTAATTAAATCAAAATGAATATTATTTCTTATAATGTCAATGGCATTAGAGCTGCTTTTAAAAAAGACTTACCCAATTGGATACAATCTGCTAATCCAGATGTCATTTGCTTTCAAGAAAGTAAAGCCCAACCCGAACAAATAGATACCCAAGCATTCGAAGAATTAGGTTATACTTCGTATTGGTTTTCCGCCGAAAAGAAAGGTTATAGCGGAGTAGGAATCGCCACCAAACAAAAGCCTATTCATATCGAATACGGCTGTGGCATCAAAAAATATGATACCGAAGGGAGAATTATCAGGGTAGATTTTGAGGATATTTCCATTATTTCGGTTTATGTGCCATCGGCTTCAAATATGGAAAGGCTGGATTTCAAAATGGACTTTTGTCGAGATTTTACCGATTATATTCAAGAATTACAAAAGAGCATTCCGAATTTGGTGATTTGTGGCGACTTTAACATTTGTCATCAAGCCATTGATATTCACGACCCTGTAAGATTAAAAACGGTTTCTGGATTCCTACCAATGGAAAGAGAATGGATGACCGAATTTATGGAAAAATGTGACTTATTAGATTCTTTTAGAGAGAAAAACTCGGAACCGCATCAATATTCTTGGTGGAGTTACCGACAAAACTCCCGAGCGAGAAATAAAGGTTGGCGTTTGGATTATCATTTTATTTCCGAAGCATTGAAAAACAAACTCAATCGTGCCGTTATTCTCAGCGAAGCCGTACATTCTGACCATTGTCCCGTTTTGGTGGATATTGATATTTAGTCGTCTAGTTGTTTGGTTGTTTAGTTGTTTGGTTGTTTAGTAATACGATATCGTATTATTTTTTCATAACTTTGTGTAAAATAATTTAATTATGAGTCATCATCACGACCACCACCACCATCACGCACCCGATTTACAGAACATCAATAGGGCTTTTTATATTGGAATTGCGTTGAATATTATTTTTACCATTATTGAATTTGTAGTAGGGTATGCCAAAAATTCATTAGCTTTAATCGCCGATGCAAGTCATAACTTAAGCGATGTTGCCAGTTTGGTCATTTCCCTTATCGGAATGAAATTAGCCCAAAAATCTGCCAATTATCTCTATACTTATGGTTATAAAAAAGCCTCTATTTTAGCCTCACTGATTAATGCGATTTTACTCGTTTATATCGTTATCAATATTATCATTGAAGGCATTGAAAGACTCAATAGTGTTCCCGAAGTAGGAGGAAAAGCCATTATTATCACCGCTTGTATAGGAATTCTAATCAATAGTATTTCTGCTTTTTTATTTTTCAAAGGACAGAAAGATGATATTAATATTAAAGGTGCTTTTTTACATTTATTAGTTGATGCTATTGTTTCGGTGGGCGTCGTTATTTCTGGTGTTATTATTTATTATACCAACTGGAATATTATTGACCCTATTATTAGTTTCATTATTGCAATTGTGATTTTATTTTCTACTTGGGGATTATTAAAAGAAAGTGTGAAATTAGTATTAGATGGCGTTCCAAAGGATATTGACCCTCATAATATAGAACAAGTTATCCTTCAAAATGAAATGATTTCTAAAATTAATCATTTACACATTTGGGCAATTAGTAGTTCTCAAAATGCACTTACAGTTCATATCGTACTCGAAGATGGTGTAAGTTTTGAAGATTTTTTAAGTGCAAAACACGAACTTAAACACGAACTTATTCATCACAATATTCATCATTCTACCATCGAATTGGATAAATCGGATGAGTCAGAAACACATTGTTAAATCATTATTAAACACTACCAAAAAAGGGAAACAAAACGCTTTATATTTTGTTTCCCTTTTTAGTTTTATCCTCTATAATTTCTATTAATCACGACTGGCGAGCTTCACCAATAATCTTAATATTTCGTAATACAACCACACCAAAGTTACTAACAGAGCAAATCCTCCAAACCATTCCATGTGTTTTGGTGCATTACCTTTAATTCCGTTTTCTATTAAATCAAAATCTAATAATAAATTCAACGATGCCAAAGCCACCACAAATACAGAAAACAGAATACTCGGCAAACTCGAATTACTCATCGAATGAAAGAAAGTAAAACCGGTGAATAAACTCAATACAAATCCTATCAAATAATACAATCCTACTGCCAAAGTTACGCCCATAATAATCGATTTGAACTTTTGCGTTACTTTGATAATTCTAAATCGATAAAGTCCCAACATAATCACGAAAGTAAGCATTGTAAGTCCTACTGCTTGCAAAGGCAAAGTAGCATTTGCTGTTGCTAATCCGTTCTCCGAAACAGCCATCAGTGTGGAAGCATAACCAGAAAACGCTCCTAAAAACAAACCTTCAAACACGGCGTAAATAGGGGCAAGATATTTAGCCAAATGAGGCTTAAAAGAAATAACTAACGCCAAAATAAGCCCACCAAAAACACCACCGATAAGATAAAACATAATATTAGCTCCGCTAAAAAATTGATTCCAAGAAAAAATCCCAAAAGCAATCGTTATCAATAATAAAATTCCTGTTTTTTGAATCGTACCATTGAGTGTCATTTTCTCCGTATACACCACCGCATCCGAACGAAATGTCTCTTCGTTCATCACAGGGTTTGAACTCTTATCAAATAATCCCATAATTTATTTTTTGGCTAAAATAAGAAAAATTAAATTATTTGAAAATTAAAAAGATTTAAAAGCTGACGAAAGCATCACGAAATAGCTCCCCACTGATTCTTGGTTCTAAAATGATGAAGATAGAATTGTTTTACCACCTGATGTTCAGGCAAGCCTAAAAATGGGTCTTTTTTAAGAATCTGAGCCACACAGTCTTTCGACTGCTGAATCAATACGCCATCGCTTACTAAATCCAATCGCTTGAAATCCACTACGCCACTCTGCTGAGTTCCCAAAATATTCCCTGGACCCCTTAGTTTCATATCTACTTCTGAGAGTTTAAAGCCATCGTTGGTCTCACACATCGTCTTAATCCGAGTTCTACCGTCATTGGTTAATTTATCGGAAGTCATTAATATACAATAACTTTGCTCTGCTCCACGCCCTACTCTACCTCTCAACTGGTGTAACTGAGACAAACCAAATCTTTCGGCACTTTCTATTACCATGACCGACGCATTGGGAACATTCACGCCTACTTCAATAACGGTTGTTGCTACCATTATTTTCGCCTTCCCTGATGCAAAAAATTGCATGGCATCTTCCTTTTCGTTGGGTTTCATCTTACCATGAAGAACAGCGACTTTTTCGTTTTCAAAAAACTGTTCTATATGCTCGACACTCGTCATCAAATTTTTATAATCCAGAGTTTCTGACTCCTCAATCAATGGATAAACAAAATAAACTTGCCTTCCTTTTTCGATTTCCTGCCGACAAAAATGAAAAACATACAATCGGTCTTTTTCCCTTCTGTGAGCCGTAACAATCGACTTCCTTCCCAAAGGCATTTCATCAATCACCGAAACATCTAAATCCGAATAAAAACTCATCGCCAAAGTTCTCGGAATCGGTGTTGCTGTCATTACTAAAATATGGGGTGGAATGCTATTTTTTTTCCATAACCTCGCCCTCTGAGCCACTCCAAAACGATGCTGTTCATCAATAATGGCTAAACCTAAATTCTGAAACTGAACGACATCTTCCAAAATAGCGTGAGTACCAACCAAAATATGCAAACTTCCGTCCAATAAAGCCTCATGAATTTTTTTCCGCTCCGATTTTTTGGTACTTCCTGTAAGAATTTGAATATTAATGTCCGTGTCTTTTAATAAATCTGCCAAGCCATTAAAATGTTGTTGAGCCAAAATTTCCGTAGGAGCCATCATACAAGACTGAAAGCCATTATCCATCGCCAATAAGATCGAAAGCAAAGCCACCATGGTTTTCCCAGAACCTACATCTCCTTGTAAAAGTCGGTTCATTTGAGTAGTTTTTCTCATATCGTTCCGAATTTCCTTTAAAACCCTTTTCTGAGCATTGGTGAGTTCAAAAGGAAGATGATTTTGATAAAAACCATTGAAATAATCACCCACGATAGGAAATGGATTCCCTTTGGATTTTATCTGATGATTTTGTTTTTTCAGTCCATAACTCAGTTGAAAAAAAAATGCCTCCTCGAATTTTAATCGCCGATTCGCCTCTTCAAAATACGCCCAATTTTTAGGATAATGAATATTCAAAAACGCTTCTTGTCGGGGCATTAGTTTTAAAGTTCGAATTAAATAAAGTGGTAAGTTTTCCTGAATTAAATTCGGGATTTCCTTGCAAATAGTAAGGAGTGTTTTCTGAAAAAATTTTTGACTCAGTCCTCTTTTGGTCAGTTTTTCCGAACTCGAATAAATGGGTTTCAAACGGTCTTCTTGGGTTTGCTTTTCCTCCATTTCCATCTCTGGATGAGCCATGGAAAACTGCCGATTAAATAGATTGACCTTTCCAAAAATGGTGACCGTTTTATTTTGTGGAATTTGCTCCTTCAGCCATTTGGAATATTTAAACCAAACCAAATCTATGGTTCCCGTTGTATCGGTAAACTTCGCTGAAAGTCGTTTGGTTTTACCTGTTTTTATTTCTTGTAAAAGATGGATTTTTCCTCTTAGTTGAACTTCTGGCAGATTGTCCGACAAGTCTTTAATCTGATAAACCTTACTTCTATCCACATAACGAATCGGATAAAAATGCAAAAAATCTTCCACCGTTTTAATATCCAAAACCTTGGTGATGAATTTCGCTCGTTCTTCACCAATTCCTTTTAAATACGCTATGGGAGTTTTTAAGTTGATCAAAATTGAAAAATATCTAAGTGCCGAATTTCGGAAAAATTAATGAAAAAACAAAACACTGAATTTTAAAGAATCATAAAAATCATTCAGACCCAATCGCTTTCCATTTCCCCTTTCTAAAACACATATTATGAAAATTCAGAGAGTTAAAGACCTAACACATCTATTCCATTGGTAGTAAAACATCAAAAAATTGAATTGAAAAAAATATAAATATTTAATGTATATTTGTTCGATAAATTTAATTAATATAAAACTTGATTCAAATGAGAAAAACACTATTAATGTTTGTTGTATTGTTTTCATTAACAATAGTAAATGCACAAAAATTCAACGTGGAAGAAGGCAAATTGAAAAACCTAAAAGGAATTTCAGAATATAATCTTGTATTTGATTATACGGATGTTAAAATACCTAAGTTCAAAAATGAGGAAGCGTTTTTGAAAGAAAAAATGGCTAAACGAGAAAAGAAACAAAAAGGAAGCGGAGAAGTTTTTAGAAAATCTTGGTTTGAGGATAGAGAAAACAGATACGAGCCAAAATTTATAGCATCTTTTAATAAAAGGTTTAAAAAAGGGAATATAAAAGTTGATAAAAACCTAAATTCAGCAAAATATGTGATGAAAATACATACGACTAAAATTTATCCTGGGTATAATGTTGGTATGTGGAGACACGATGCAGAAATAAATACAACGGTAACTATTTTTGAAAAAAATAATCCAAATAACACTCTAGTTTCAGGCACATTCAAAGATGTTAGGGGAAGAGGAGCAATGGGAAATGATTACAACTCAGGATATAGAATTTCGGAATCGTATGCCAAATTAGCTAAAATTATGGCTAAGTATATCAAGAAACAAAATAGATAATTTGGATTTGATAGAAATTAAAATGGGGTCGAAACATTTATTTTGACCTATTTTGTTTTACTCACTGCCTAACATATGAGCCATTGAAGCAACTGCCCTGTTGTGTTTTTTAACAAAAGGGTTCGTCTCGTCCCAAACATAACCTGCTAAAACAGCACAAATTTTTTCTTTTACCTCTGGATTTTCAGGTCGGTGGAAAAATAATTTTTGTAAATTCGTATTATACCATTCGTTAATATAGGATTTAAAAACATCTACTCCTTTTTTGATATGCTCTGTATAGTCTTTTTCCCAATTAACCTGCTCCCCTTTTAACGTTTTATCAATCAATTTTGCAGCCAATAAACTTGATTTTGTAGCAAAAGCAACGCCTGACGAAAAAACAGGATCTAAAAATTCAGCACTGTTTCCTGTTAAAACATAACCATTACCATAGAGTTGTTTAGATGCTTTAGAGAAATTCTGAATTTTATGTGGTTCAAATGAAAACGCTACATCTTTAAATCGGTCATAGTAGTAATCTGACATTTTTAACATCTCTCTTAAAACTTCTTCGTTTGTTCCTTTATAAGAATTTATAAATTCCGTTGTTCCTACAAACCCTATACTCGTTGTTCCATTTGAAAAAGGAATTACCCAAAGCCAAACATCAGGCTTTACAATATCAAATGAAATAAGTGTTCCCTCTTTTCCATGGGGTCTTTTTATATCTTTTAGATGAGTAAAGATAGATGAATGCTTCGGTAAAGTCGATGGTACTTCCAAGTCTAACAATCGTGGTAAAACTTGCCCATAGCCACTGGCATCAACAATAAATCTTGCTGAAATTTCTTTAACATTCCCTTTTTTATCTCTAAACTTAGTTACAGATGAATAATCTTTATTAAAACTAACCCCAACAACCTCGTGTTCATATAGAATTTCAACACCCCTTTTTTCTACCTCATCAGCCAGTGTTTTATCAAAATCTGCTCTTGGAACTTGCCAAGTCCAATCTGCACCTTTGGTATATTTTTTACTAAAATCAAACAGACACACTTCCTTCCCTCTCATAAATCTCGCTCCTGATTTCACCTCAAAGTTTTGCTTTTCAAGACATTCTAAAAAATCAACTTCTTTAAAATGTTCCATAGAAATTGGCAATAAACTTTCACCGATTACAAATCTTGGGAATTTAGTTTTTTCAATGATAACTACTTTAAAACCTCGTTTGTTTAGATAGGCTCCTGCAACGGTTCCAGCAGGTCCAGCACCAATAATTAAAATATCTGTTTTCATTTTTGAGTTAGATTTAAAATGATTACCTTTGTCTTTTTATTAAGAATAGCCAAAGATAATAAATAATGCCAACAATCAAAAATAATTTAACATTAAAAGATTTTTATAAAATTTTATTTCAAAAAGAAAACTTAGTTATAGATAATGCCTTAAAAAATCGTGTAGAGGAAAGTTTTAAATTTCTTCAAGATTTTTCAAAAGACAAAGTTATTTATGGTGTAAATACAGGTTTTGGACCCATGGCTCAGTATAAGGTTGATGAGGAATATGGAAAACAATTACAAGTTAATTTAATTCGAAGTCATGCTTCTGGTAGCGGAAATCCTCTTTCACCAAAATATGTTAAATCGGCAATGATTGCTCGTTTAAACACTTTGGGATTAGGTAATTCAGGAGTGAATTTATCAGTAATTGAATTGATGACGGAACTTATCAATAGAGACATCACCCCTTTGATTTATGAACACGGAGGCGTTGGTGCCAGTGGTGATTTAGTGCAATTGGCTCATTTAGCATTGGTGTTAATCGGCGAGGGAGAAGTTTTTTATAAGGGCGAACGTCTTCAAACAAAAGATGTCTTTGAAAAAGAAGGGTTAAAACCTATTCGTATTGAAATTAGAGAAGGAATATCTCTGATGAACGGGACTTCTGTAATGACAGGAATCGGTATTGTGAATGCAATTCATGCTAAAAGGTTATTTAATTGGTTGATGAAAATTTCTTCTGCAATAAATGAAATAGTTGAAGCTTATGATGACCATTTCTCTACCGAATTAAATGGTGTAAAAAAACATTTTGGACAACAGGAAGTTGCTAAAATGATGCGTGAGCATTTAAGAGATAGTATGCTCATCAGAAAACGGGAAGAACATCTTTATACTGATAACAAAAAAGAGGTAGACGTTTTTAAAGAAAAAGTGCAAGAATATTATTCTTTGCGATGTGTGCCTCAAATTTTAGGACCTGTTTTGGATACGATAAACTCAGTGGAGGAAGTTTTGATTAATGAAGTAAATTCGGCTAATGACAACCCAATTATTGATTTAGAAAAACAGCAAGTTTATCATGGTGGAAATTTTCATGGCGATTACATTTCTTTTGAAATGGATAAACTTAAGATAGCTATTACAAAAGCCTCTATGCTAGCTGAACGTCAGTTGAACTATTTATTAAATCATAAACTAAATGATATTCTTCCACCATTTGTGAATTTAGGTAAATTAGGTCTAAATTTTGGAATGCAAGGGGTGCAATTTACAGCAACTTCTACGACTGCCGAAAATCAAACTTTATCCAATCCAATGTATGTACATAGCATCCCTAATAATAATGATAATCAGGATGTTGTGAGCATGGGAACCAATTCTGCTTTAATGACTAAAAAAGTCATTGAAAATAGTTATGAAGTTATTGCTATAGAAATAATCACACTTATTCAGGCTATTGAATATTTAGGAAACTATAATAAATTGTCCTCAAAAACGAAGGAATTATTTGATGAAATTAGAGCAATTGTTCCTGTATTTAAGGAAGACCCTATTATGTATCCTTATGTGAATAGGGTTAAGGAATATTTAATAAATAAAGATTAAAAAATGAAAACAAAAATTATCGCAACAATTATTTTCATTGTTAGTTTCGTACAAAATATTAATTCACAAGAGCTTGCTCTGGTTAGAGATAATGGTCTTTGCGGATATATAAACAAAAACGGTGAGTGGAAAATAAAACCAAGTTATAAAAAAGCAGGAAATTTTAGTGATAATCTTGCCGCTGTTTTTAATGATGAAAACGAAAAATGGGGATTTATTAATGCCGTAGGGAAAATGGTGATTGATTTTCAATTTGATAAAGTAAAATCTTTTCATTCCGGCATTGCGGTTGTTTTTAAAAATAAAAGATGGTTTTATATTGATAAAACGGGAAAAGAAATTAAAATGCCTGATTCTGAAAAACTATACGATTTCAATGAGGAGGGAATCGCCTTTATAAAAAAGGATAAAAAAATAGGATTAATTGATACCAAAGGAAATATCATTCTAAAACCAACCTATAATAAAATTTTAAAATTTGACAATGGAATTGCAAAGATAAATAAAGGGAAACTTTGGGGATTAATCAATACAGAAGGAAAAGTCATTATTGAACCTATTTATAAAAGAATAGGAAGCGCTTATCAAAACAAAATAACCATTGCTCAAAAAGATAAGGTTTGGGGAATTATAAATAACGGAAAATTCACACCTGTCCCTGATGCGGTAAAAATGTGGGAATTTAATGGTCAGAATTTAACCTATGCTAAAAGTAAAAATAAAAAAATAGGTTTTATTGACAAATCTGGAAAATGGGTTATTGAACCCCAATTTAAAAAGGCGAGGGCTTTTTCATGTGGTCTTGCACCTGTTATGACATCAAAAAAATGGGGTTATATTGATACAACAGGGAAAATTGTTATTGAAGAAAAATTCAAAGATGCTGAAATTTTTTCTGAGGATTTAGCACCTGTTAAGAATTCTAAACTTTGGGGATTTATCAATAAAAAAGGAAAATTAGTCATTGAAGATAAATATAAAATTAATACAATGTTTTCTGTTTTTACTAAAAATGCCCAAAGAGGATTCATAAGAGGGATGGCAAGGGTTGGTTTTAAAAATCAATGGGGATATTTATTACCGAATGGAAAAGTTTTAAATAATACTTGGTATGATAATGCAGAACCCTTTGTGAAAATAATTAAATAAAAAAATATGAAATATGCACTTATAACAGGAGGTTCACGAGGAATTGGGAGAGCAATTTGTGTGAAATTAGCCCAAGATTTGGACTATAAAATTTTGATAAATTACAATTCAAACGAAGTTGCAGCAAATGAAACTTTGAATTTGGTACAACAAAATGGTGGTCAAGGCGAAATTATAAAATTCAATGTAGCAGATGCTAATGATGTGAAACGAGTTTTAGAGGATTGGCAAAAAGACAACAAAGATGCTGTCATTGAAGTAATTATAAACAATGCGGGAATTACAAAAGATGGTTTGTTTATGTGGATGCCATCGGAAGATTGGCATAATGTAATAGATACAAGTTTAAACGGATTTTTTAATGTAACCAATACTTTAATTCAAAAATTATTGCGAAACAGATACGGACGAATTATCAATATGGTGTCTGTTTCTGGTGTAAAAGGAACGGCAGGACAGACTAATTATTCGGCGGCGAAAGGAGCGATTGTTGCCGCAACAAAAGCCTTAGCCCAAGAAGTAGCAAAGCGTAAAATAACCGTAAATGCAGTTGCTCCGGGATTTATAAAAACAGATATGACCAAAGAATTAGATGAAAGTGAATTAAAAAAAATAATTCCCGTAAATAGATTTGGCGAAGCAGAAGAGGTTGCAGATTTAGTATCCTTTTTAGCTTCCAAAAAATCATCCTATATAACAGGAGAAGTGATAAACATTAATGGTGGTATTTATTCGTAAAAAATAGAAAATGAACAGAGTTGTTATAACAGGAATGGGAATTTATTCTTGCATCGGAAAAAATCTTGATGAGGTTAAAAAATCTTTACAGGAAGGGAAATCTGGGATTGTTTTTGATGAAGAACGCAAAGAATTTGGGTATCGTTCAGGGCTGACAGGAATGATAGAGGAACCCAACCTAAAAAAAGTATTATCGAGACGACAAAGAGTGAGTATGGGACAAGAGTCCGAATTTGCTTATTTGGCAACGATTGAGGCTTTTGAAAATGCAAAAATCACTCAAGAATATTTAGATAATCATGAAGTCGGAATTTTATACGGAAACGATAGTACAGGAAAATCTGTGATAGAATCCGTAGATAAAGTTAGAGAAAAAGGCGACACTACTTTGGTTGGTTCTGGAGCAATTTTCAAATCGATGAATTGCACGGTAACAATGAATTTATCGACTATTTTTCGATTGAAAGGTATTAATTTTACCGTTAGTGCCGCCTGTGCAAGTGGTTCACATTCCATAGGTCTTGCTTATATGATGATAAAAAATGGAATGCAAGATATGATTGTTTGTGGTGGGGCTCAGGAAATTAACAAATATGCTTTTGCCAGTTTTGATGGTTTGGGCGTTTTTTCAATAAATGAAAATGAACCAGAAAAAGCCTGTCGCCCCTTTGATAAAGACCGTGATGGATTGGTGCCAAGTGGAGGTGCGGCAACTCTAATTTTAGAATCTTATGAATCTGCCATAAAAAGAGGAGCCACTATTTTAGCAGAAGTGGTTGGCTATGGATTCTCCTCTAACGGCGAACATATTTCTACTCCAACAGCCGAAGGACCTGCAAAAGCAATGGAAAAAGCTTTAGCCGATGCGGAAATGCAACCTGATGAAATAACCTATGTTAACGCTCACGCTACTTCAACTCCTGTCGGTGATGCAAATGAAGCCATTGCAATAGATAAAGTTTTTGGAGTAACAAAACCATTTGTAAGTTCTACAAAGTCAATGACAGGGCACGAATGTTGGATGGCAGGTGCCAGTGAAATTATTTATTCCATTTTAATGATGAATAATTCTTTTATTGCTCCAAACCTCAATTATAAAGAGGGAGATGAAGTTTCAAAAAAATTAAATATTGTTAAAAAAGTATTAAATCAAAAATTTGATGTATTTTTGTCCAATTCTTTTGGATTTGGGGGAACAAATTCAGCATTAATTGTAAAAAGTTTTAAGAACAAGTAAAAAGATGAATAAAAACGAAATTATTGAGAAAATCAATGTATTTTTAATAGACGAATTTGAAGTTGAAGAAAGCGACATTTTTCCTGATGCAGACTTGAAATCTACATTAGAAAAATTAAGTTAAAATAAAAAAATTGAGCTGGCAAGGAAAATCAAGAGGAACAGTTTTAGGGTATAAAATTTTTGTATCATTAATTAAAAATTTAGGAGTAAGAAGTGCATATTTTATTTTGTATTTTGTTGCTCTTTATTTTGTTTTATTTGCTAGTGAATCTTCTAAATCCATCTTTTATTATTTTAATAAGAGGTTAAAATATAGTGTTTTAAAAAGTTACTGGAGTACGTTTAAAAATAATTTTGTTTTCGGTCAAACCATCATTGATAAAGTAGCCATTGCTTCAGGAATGCGAGATTCATTCACCTATGAATTTGACGGTATTGATAAATTAAAACAACTACTTTCAGAGGGAAAAGGAGGCGTTTTAATTTCGGCTCATGTTGGTAATTTTGAAATTGCCGAGTATTTCTTTAAAGAAATTGATTTTAATTCCCAAATTAATATTGTTACCGTTGATAATGAACGCAATGAAATCAAGGAATATTTAGAAAGTGTTACAGGAAAACCCAACACAAAATTTATTTATATCAAGGAAGATATGTCGCATATTTTTGATATTAATAATGCTCTTTCTAACAATGAATTAGTGTGTTTTACGGGCGACCGATATTTTGAAAATTCCAAATATTTAGAAGCCGAATTATTAGGCAAAAAAGCAAAATTTCCGGCAGGTGTTTTTGCAATAGCATCAAGGCTAAAAGCCCCTGTGGCATTTGTGTATGTGATGAAAGAGACT
>PDWJ01003939.1_pt1 | contig 25985 bp, 16 predicted proteins | sample 1430881 | NCBI WGS metagenome assembly PDWJ01 (sample SAMN01162460, study PRJNA174530) | Oral metagenome, whole genome shotgun sequencing project. | biome: Marine environment; feature: Marine mammal; material: Swab sample of the gingival sulcus; isolation source: swab sample of gingival sulcus...
ATACTTCTTGAACAGTTGCATGATATTGGCTTTGATATTTCCTCTGGACAGCTTAACAACATTATTATTGAAAACCATGACAGCTTTCATGATGAGAAAAAAAAGGGAAACTTTAGTACACCGTTAACTCAGGTTAAAAATAAAGTTTTACCTGACTAATTAAGATATTGACATTAAAAATAAACTAAGATAGTAAAAAATGTCACTGAGACTATACTTAAGGTAACACTATGAAATCATCCAAGATCAAAACAGCCCTGACCTGTCTTTTATCCATTCATCAACCTGTGTTCATATGGGGCCCGCCCGGTATCGGCAAAAGTCAGATTGTCCGTCAGACAGCAGCATCACTTGATCTGAATCTGGTTGATATCAGAGCGGTTCTTTTGGATCCGGTTGATCTTCGAGGACTGCCCAGAATCAGCCAAGATGGCCTGTCTCACTGGTGTGCTCCGGCATTTTTGCCCACCACAGGGTCAGGCGTTCTTTTTCTTGACGAACTCAATGCGGCGCCACCTCTGGTTCAGGCAGCATGCTACCAACTGGTACTTGATCGAAAACTTGGTGAGTACCGGTTGCCTGACAACTGGTCTGTTGTGGCCGCAGGCAACCGGGAAAAGGACCGGGCAGTATCACACCGGATGCCATCAGCGCTGGCCAATCGTTTTGTTCACATTGATTTTGAGGTGGATACAGACCAGTGGCTTGAATGGGCGCAAGATTATGGTATATCCCGTCAGGTACGCGCCTTTATACGGTTCAGGCCCTCGCTGTTACACGATTTTGATCCCAAAAGAGAGACCCGGGCGTTTCCCTCTCCCCGGTCCTGGGAATTTGTATCAAAACTTCTGGCATCAAATCCTGAGCCTGAAATGATTCCTGAACTTGTTGCAGGTGCTGTGGGAAAAGGCGCTGCGGCGGAATTTTCAGGTTTTCTCGATTTATGGGATCAACTGCCCTCACCTGCGGAGATCATTTCCGATCCCGGGGGCATACCTGTCCCGGATAATCCTGCGGTGCTATTTGCCCTGAGCGAAATGATGGGTGCTGCCACGACCCTTGACAATGCGTCCATTGTGATCTCCTGGGCCCGGCGCCTGCCCCCTGAATTTTCTGTGCTTTTGATGCGTGAAGCGGTGCGTAAAACCCCCAAAATCGTTGAAACCTCTGATTTTGCTGACTGGGCATCCATGAACGCGCAAATTCTGGTGTGACATTGACAACAGAAGATAAACAGGCCAGAAACCGCTTGCTCAAAGCAAGGGCTGATATGGTGTTAACCCATCCGTTCTTTGCATCCCTTGCCATGCGTTTGACACTCAAAGAGGACAGAACCTGCCGGACAGCCTGGACCGACGGAAAAACCTTTGGCTACAATCCTGACTACATCAATATTCTTCCCCGGGAGAAACTTGTGGGGCTGTCTGCCCATACCGTGATGCATCCGGCCTGCAATCATCATCTGCGCAGAAAAGACAAAGATCCTGAGATATGGAATAAAGCCTGTGACTATGTCATTAACCCGATTTTGCTGGATGCCGGCTTAGTGCTTCCCGATGGTTTTCTTTGGGATGAGGCGTATATTGGAAAGACAGCGGAGCAGGTTTACACCTGCCTGGTCCAAGGAGAAGGGGAAGAAGAATCCAAGGGCGAAGAAAGCAATGAGCCTGACCCTTCGGCAGAAAAAAACGGTCAGGAAGAACAAAAAGAGGAGGACACGCAGAGCGCCCCCACAGATGATCAGGAAAATAGTGTGAAAAAAGACCCTGACCCGGATGATAACATGGATCCTGGGGGGACAGGTGAAGTCAGAGACGGAAGCGCACCGGAACAGAAGACATTTTCAGAGCAGAACGATTCAGATACGGACTGGGATCAGGCGTTAATCCAGGCCGCCTCAAATGCCAGGAGCATGGGAAGTCTTCCAAAGGGGGTCGATATTCTTGTCAAAGAACGATTCAGCCCGACCCTTCCCTGGTCATCCCTGTTGTCCCGGTTCATCCAGCAGTCCGCCAACCATGATTATACCTGGACCAGGCCCAATCGCAGATATCTTCACCAGGATCTTTATTTTCCAAGCCTTGTGTCGGATCAACTGCCACAGCTTGTACTTGCCGTAGATACCTCGGGCAGCATAAAACCAACTGAACTTGAACGGTTCGGGGCCGAACTTAAGGCCATTTTATCCATGAACCCAAGCCTTGTACACCTGGTTTATGCGGACATGGCAATCACTGGATACGAAATGCTTTCCACCCAGGACCTGGACCTGTCCTTTGCCCCTAAGGGCGGCGGGGGTACAGATTTTACCGTGGTGTTTGAGTTCATCGAAGGTCAGGGCATAAATCCGTTCTGCCTTCTTTTTTTTACAGATATGGAGTGCCAGCGTTTTCCCTCTTTTACACCGGCCTATCCAGTGCTTTGGATCAGAACCGGGCATGGTGGGTTTACGCCGCCCTTTGGAGAGATCATAGATATGCTGCCTGATTGTGATGATGTTGCTTAGAGTATTATTTCATGTATTGGAAATAACAATATGAAAATTGATTGGACAATCAAAAAAAAACGGGGAAATTTCAGACCCTGGCTCACATATGAAATCACTCTGGAATCATTTGAAAAAGAGCTGGCCATCCACGCAGTTCAGATTCAAAGCCAGATACCTGTGATCCCAAACGCCCATTTAAGTTATTGTCTGCCCGGTGAACACGAAAGAAGCCTGATCTGGAAACCGGACAGATTTCATGTGTTGCAGGTGCCGTATTTCAAAGACGGTTATACAGATGGATTTATCCGTCTACCGTTTAAAGAATCGGCAGAATACCCGGAAGTTGAGTTATCGTTTAAAAAACTTCGGGAAGAATACGAAAAGAAAGTGCGTAAAGTTTATGCCCACCCCCCGCTGGAACAAACAGGCAGTCTTGACATCAGTGATGAAACCCGACGTGTTATAGCATCAAAAGTTACGGCCAATCGTCTGTTATCGCTGTTCGGGTAAGTTGTGTTTGAACGCAAAGCCGTCCATTTGCGGCGTTGCATAAAAATTTGCAGTCCTCACATACTTTAGTATGCTCCGGCTGCAAATTTTTATGCGCCTTGCAACTGGGCAACTTTGCGTCCAAACACGGGTTTTCCGTTCAGGGATTCATTTATACGTTTAAAAACCGTGGGTTAATCTTAAGAAAAACGATTTATTTACCGGATCAAACCCCGGTTCAAAGTCAAAGGTCTGGTTCAAAATTTTCATCTGGGCTGCTTTATTGTACTTGTGGGCTGCGGTGATGGACCCATAAATATTGCCTGAATAAAAGCCGGTCTCCACAAAGGTGATGACACCACCAAGGGCGGGATTATCATGGTCAAAGGCCGTATACGCAGCCCAAATCAATCCTGTATTGAAGCAGAAACTGATAAACGCATCCTTATACCGCTCACAATAGAGCATGCCCCCTCCCGGGATAATGGCCAGAATTCCAGCAAGGACTGGATTTTTTGCCGGCGCATTCACAGCATTGTCAATGGCTTGCAGTTGCGTTGTTACATTATACGCCCTTTGCTTTTCAGGGCTGATCAGCATCAGATTCTCACGGGCGCTGTCAAGTTCATTATTCCCCGGGGTTGCGGTGTTCTGGATATGCATGCGGGCAAGTTCCAGGTATATCCTGTCTTTTATGCCGGTATCCCGGGTCCGTTTTAAATGATTTTGAAGGACAACCTGGGCATACCCTGTGTTGCCCATCGCCTCAAAGGCTTGACTCTGCATAAAGCTGGCCTGGCTGGCCCATCTGCTGTCTATATCTTTGGACTGCCGGATAATAGTATCAAACTGTTTGGCCGCCTTATAATACTGTCCCGAGCGAAACAGGGCAACGCCTGCGGTATATTGGGCACGGTCATGCCTGGCGTCTTTGGGAAAAAAATGGATAAACCGCTTGAACTCCACCTGGGCCGCAGTAAAATCTTTTTGATCAAACAATGTCTGAGCGTAGTCAAACTGCGTGTCTGCCGTAATAAAAAGGCCGGGTGGATCATTGGAATGGGCATGGGCACCGGGTGAACCTAAGCCCAAACTTAATGCAAGGAGCGTCAGAAATAGCAGTGGATGCGTCATTTTTGCTGATCCGGATTCAGATCCGGCATCCGGCCGGAATCTGAATGGTACAATTTTTCTTCCGGTAACTTGTTTTCAGTGGCAGCCCCTTGGGGTGAAAACCACCAGAAATCATTGCCATTAACGGGGTCAAATGTGAATTGGCGCCCATTGAGCCTGACATGGGGAGCCAGGCCAACCTCATCCCTGCCGCACCTGAGAATGCGGTCACAGGTCATAATCCAGCCTAGCACAAATCCGTGCTTTTGGGTGGCTTGAACACAATACTGGGAGCAGCTCGGATACATGGCGCAACGATTCCCGTCAATGCCGGATATGCAGGCCTGATAAAATTGAATCAAGGGATGGGTGGCCGGTTCCTTGTTTTCAGGTGGATCCTGGGCCCAAAGCATATTAGGTAGTACACCTGAAATAAAAACAGATAAAATCAACAGAGTAATAAATGTTTTCAATGAGATAAAATGGATAATACGCTGTGTGCTATCGTTCAACATCATTGACAGTATACGCTTTATCCTGTCCACTGAAAATCAGTTTTTTGGGTTTTCCACGCCTGAGAATAGAAATGGTCATATCTGAATTGTCACTGATGCTGTTTTCAAAATCTTGGGGATCTTCAACGTCAACGTCGTTGACGGCCTGGATAATATCACCGTTTCGAAGACCTAACCGCTTTGCTACGGAGTCTCTTTTGATACTGTAAATCATAACCCCCGAGGGTTCCCCACCTCTGAAATAGGGCCGGGTTTTAAACAATGTATCTGATTTTGTTACCGAATTTAACATATTCTCCATGTTTGGCGGCATGCGATCCTGGGGAAAACCGGATCTGGAAGGCCTCCTGGAAGACCTGCCTAACCCCATGGATTGCCGGTTACGATGGGACGGTGACGGGTCTGCATTCATTTCAAGCATCTGATCCTTACCATTCACGGTTAAAATTACCTTGTTTCGCAATATGGATTTAATGGTGGCACCCTGAATTTTATCATCAACCCGGTATAGATCCTGTTTTTTGGTTTCCATATCCTGTATTACGGCCCAGCCATCTTCCTTTTTCTGCCCTGTTACCGTACCCCCAAGGGTAAGTTTCAGGCTGGTCTTCTCAAGTTTCAGAGTTACGGGTTCAGGCGCCTTGTTGTTTTTACCGCCTACATCTACCTTGAAAAGATTTCGCCGGGTAACTGTTTCGATGACTTTATGCCGTTTGAAAGGTTCAAAACGATTCGATTTTGATTGAGGCAGGATTTGGTTTGTCTTTGGGCTATTTGAAGATAAGTTTACCTTTGGGGTATCAATAACCGGATTAACCAGAGCATATACCTGGAATGCTATCAGTATTACTAACCCTGTAAAAATGATGTAAAATATTGGTTTCATTTTTTTCTGACAGGATCTTGGCCCTGTATCCCAGGTGATGTTTATTAAGAGCTTGTTTGGTAATTGATGAATCGACTGCAATCTCATAAAAATGGCCCCAATTCTCCCAAATTTTATGCGAATAGTCCGGCTATTAACAGAAAATTTGTAAAAGTGGTTCTCATTTTCATGAGATTTCGCTTCGACCCCTAATTACCAAACAAGCTCTAAGGTCTGATATCTTAAAACTAAATTGTCAGACCGGCACAATTAGAGGTCTATAATAATTATAATAAATCAAGTTGAAAAACAATGGGAAGGTAACAAAATTTTTTACCGGTATTCAAAGTGTTTCCATGATCCGGGCAGGGTTCATCGTCGTCGTTTAACGCGTCTGACCAGTTTTTTCTTTTTCCGGGGTGCCTGTACCGGGGCTGAATTTGCGGCCATGTGCTGAACGGGCGGCAACAGGTTGTCCTGGGAATAGGCGCATGACACCCTGGGACATTTAAGCCCCGGGGAGTCCGAAGATGTTATGCACTCGGTTAAATAAGGATTTTTGCACAATGGACATTCAAAATGATAGGGCTTATCCCAGGATACAAAACGGCAATCCTTCTGGTTGCAGGAGTAAAAAACCTTGCCTTTGTCCGTGGTCTTCTCTTCGACCCTGCCTTCACGGCACAAAGGACAGGGCATGGCCAGGGTTTGCTCAAAGTCGGCGATTCTGGATTCAATATCATCTTGGGATTTGATCTGTTCCGCTTGTTTTTCTACTTGGGCTTGCTTTTTTGACGCTTCTTCCTTGCGCTTTAACTCTTTTTCAAAGGCTATGAGTCTGGCTTCCTTTTCAGCCATTTCCTGCTCCCTTGCAGCCAGGGCGTCAGCTTTTTCCTTGGCAGCTATCGCCTGGGCCCGGGCCTCTTCCGCAGCCTTTTCCTTTTCTTCAATCACTTTAAGCTGTTCGGCAAATTGTTGGGCAGCCACCTCGGCTTGTTTTATTTTTTTCTCTTTTTCGATTAGCTTTTTTTCCAGTTCTGCAGCTTTCAAGGCTGCTGTTTCATCTTCCCTGGCTTTCTGTTTTTCAGCCTCAATTTCTTCTGGGGGTGGCGCTTTGTCAAAAAGATTTTTAATTTTAACCTTTTCCTGGAAGCCTTCGGTTCGCTGTTTTCTGGATTTCATAAGCCGGGATAACGTGTTGAGCTTTTCCCTTTTCAAACGGGCCGAAATCTGTTTCGACTGTACAGTGACCGACTCGTGAACCCCTTGGACCATTTCGACTGCCCGTTTCTGTGCACGATCTTTTCCCACCGAAACGCCGCGGCTTTTAAGCGTTGCACCAAAGCTTTGTTTTGCAAGCTCAAGACTTTTTCGACCGGAATTCACCTCCTCATTCATTTGAAGAATAAACGCAACCAGGTTCAGACCCTGCATCCCCGGAAACATGGAGTCTAAAAAACCGGCCATCATAAAAGCCGGCATTTCTGCTTTAAAGTCACCGTTAGGCAGTGTTGTCATGTAGCCGGATCCCAACACTGTTGATATGGCATTGTCAAGGTAATCGTCCTGATCAAGCCCGATATCAACAAGTTCAGACGTAAAGGTGTTGTGGTTAAAACGTTCAGGAGGAGAATCTGGATATTCCCTGATTTCACGTTCCCGGTCTACGCTGATGACGATACAGGAGATGGTGGCAAGGTTGAATGACAACAACGCCATATTCGAATCCACATCAATAAAAGCGGTGATTTCCTTGGCCAGAATTTCATCCAATTGTTTCCTTACAGACTCCCGGGTGCTGTTGCTGCCCTCTGGCATATCCATACTCCATTACACGTTTTTATTAATTTCAGAGATCAGATCAGCGATTTCAACGGCCATCGCCTCTACTTTTTTTTTATCCGGCCCGGTACCGGGCGTTTGAATCGTTGACGAATTCCGGCTTTCCATATCTTGGCTGTTTTCAGACCGATCTGATGTCCTGCGGGTTGACATGGATAAGCATTCACCACTGCGGTTAAAAATTACCGAAAGGGGAACTTTAATTTCAAAATCAAATTTGTAAGCGATTTCGTTGTTGTAAACGATAAGATTGCCATCCTTGTATTCAATGTCATCCTGAACCTCAAAATTATGTTTGTCAAGCAGCATCTGCTCAATGACATCCCAGTCAAGTTCAGCATTTATGGTGTCAATAAACTCTTTTTCACTTTCCTGGATGGACTCCGGATTGGTCAGCTTCAATGGGTGCTCCTCATTTTAAATTAAATGCACGGATAATCTCCCGGGCCATCCCGAGATAAGCCTGGGAAGCCTCTCCTTTAATGTCGTACAAAGAAAGCGGACGAAGAAAGGAGTGTTCCTTGTCAAGCATTTCATCGTCAGGGATCATGGTTTTATATATCAGGGGACGAATCTGTTCCAACACTTCGGGAGCCGCACACTGTTCCATCTGTTTCTCACTGTTGCATCTATTGAATAATATACCTGCAATGCCTAAGGGTATATTGTGGGATTGGCATATGTACCGGACAATTCTAATCAGTGAATGGAAATCACTGACCCAGCCTTCATCCGGATTGACCACTGCCGCAAGCCAGTCTGCTGCCGTCAACGCAGCGATGCTCAGATATCCGCAGGATGAAGGAGAATCAAGAATAATTATGTCGTAGTCTTGCTCAATGTCATCAATAATAAGACGAAGGAGTTTTTCGTTGTCCATACGTCTGGTCAGTTTAAGGGAGATGGGAAAAAGACCAAAACCGGCCGGCAGGATATATAGTCCCTCAATATCGGTTCCGGCTACGGCATCAGGCACACGTATTCTACCGGCGAGCACCTGTACCAGGTCATGATCATATCCCTTTGAATTCATCTGCCCCCATTGGGATACACTGGCCTGGGGATCGCAGTCTATCAGCAGCACTTTTTTTCCATAAAGTGCCATGCAAGCCGATAGATTAAGGGCTGTAGTGCTCTTACCGGTACCGCCCTTCAGTCCTGCAACAGTCAATACATTTCTCATTTTTATTTATCTCTTTAGCATGCTTATAAAAAATTTATCAACGCCAAATGCTATAATACCCATACGTTCATTTGCAGTCAGCAAAAGAATCATTTTTTATTTTTGCCATAAGATCAAGATTTTTGTACAGTTGAAATATGTCTTAAGGTTATAACATAATATCTGCACTAAAAGCACGTTAAAACATGTGGTAAGGAGCATTTTAAGGTTTGACTAATGTATCCATCACCTTGTCCGGCATTACCGAGGCACTAAAAAATCTTAACTATCGCCCCGGATCTGTTAAGGGTAAGGCGATTCGAGCCATATCAGCCTATTACGTTTCCGAAGATAGTATTCAGACTATTTCGTCCATTGACGGAGACAGTCTTATCCGTCAGATCTGGGACGTCGGGGATGATCCTGCAAAAATAAAATCCAAAAGAAGAAATTTTTCCAGTCTTAAATCCTCCATCAATACCGATTTGAAAAGATTGTCCGTAAACGGCCTTAATTCTGAGGACATAACACTGACCCACTCAAATGTCTTTGATATGACAGAGGATGCAAAAAACAACCTTCTGCAATCTCTCAGTGGGGCTATAAAAACCGATGGATTTGATCTTAACAACGCCGCAGATGTGCTGAATGCCGTGGCTGATTTTCTGGATAAATTTCAGCCGCCTGATGCAGACAATGATTCCGCCGGCATCATAAAAGAGATTAAAAAGGTGCTGGGCCGGCTTGGTTCCGGAATTTTTGATGAACATGAAGGAGCAGGCCGTGGAGGTGACGGGACCTTCAAAAATGATGTCGGGGTTGGAGACATTGATAAAGATGCTGCAATAGAAGAAGTGGACGATGACCAACGCGAAGCAGTTGAAGAGACAGATGAAGGTCAGCAGAGCAACGATATCGAAGGGGATGGGGATAAAGAACTTGAAGGTGTCGGTGCCCCCCCCCTTGGTGATGAAACGCTTGAAGAGATTGATGAAGATGATGTTGACACAGAAGAGATCGACGAGGATCAGATCGAAGAAGTCCAAGAGATAGATGAAGATCAGCAGAGCAACGATATCGAAGGGGATGGGGATAAAGAACTTGAAGGCGTCGGTGAAGCCCCCCTTGGTGATGAAACGCTTGAAGAGATTGATGAAGATGATGTTGACACAGAAGAGATCGACGAGGACCAGATCGAAGAAGTCCAAGAGACAGATGAAGATCAGCAGGTCAACGATATCAAAGGGGATGGGGATGAAGAACTCGAAGAACTGGATAAAGCCCCCCTTGATGATGAACAGCTTGAAGAAATTGATGAAGACACGGAAATAGAAGATGTTGAGCTGGATGATGATGAGTCCCTTGAAGACATAGAAGATATAGAGCTTGACGAGGATCAGGAGCTGGAAGAAGTCGATTTAGGTAAGGATGAGGACTTAGAAGAGCTTGACGAGCTTGATGAAGAAGAGATCAAAGCCCTTGAGGCGTTCAGAAATGCCCGGAAGCTTGCTGAACAATTTGATGATTTTCTGGGAGAGCGTGAAAAAAAATTCAACGCTTATATCACTATCCCCGCAGGGACCTATACCATTGGCACGGAAAAATCCTTGAAATCCAGTCTGGCATTACAGCCCTTTGACATGCCAAAGGTGTATATGGGCAAATATCCTGTGACCAATGCTTTATTTGAAATTTTTATTGAACAGACCGGATATATCACCACAGCTGAAAGAAAAGGGGTTGGAACGGTCTATCATTCCCGGTTAAAAAAACAAGGGGAAAAAGTCACCTGGAGCAAACAGGCCGGATCCTCCATTGTTAAAGGGGCCTGCTGGTACCAGCCCCTGGGCCCAGGCTCCACCCTTTATGGCAAAAGAAACCATCCTGTGGTCCAAATCAGTGTGGATGATGCTTATGCATATGCCGCCTGGATCGGCCGGCGTCTGCCCACGGAAGCCGAGTGGGAGGCTGCTGCCCGTACGGATATGGCTTTAAAATACCCCTGGGGCAATCAGTTTGATTCAGGTGCATTAAATATCGAATCTTCAGGCCTTGCAGGCACAAATCCTGTGGATGACTATGACCATGCCGCCAATGTTTTCGGCATGGTTGATATGCTGGGCAATGTCATGGAATGGACCGCCGATACCCAGTCCCCCCCTTTTGCCACCCGTAAATCAAAGTTCTTCAATGTGGCCAAAGGCGGGGCCTGGAACGCCAAGGACTGCGTCACCATCAGTTCCCGGGGGCTGTTCCCTTCTGATACCACTGCCAACATCATCGGTTTTCGCTGTATTTCCGAACTGTTCCAGTAAACATAAAGGATGAACCATGCATGAGCTGGTCGATACATATATGGACTATCTGACCATAGAAAAAGGGCTTTCTGCCAACACCATCACAGCCTATGGGACAGATTTGTCCTCATATATTAGTTACTTGTCTGACAACGAGATTAAGGATCTTGGCAATGCTGACACCACAGCCATTCTTGGATGGCTGGTTTATCTGACCCGGCAGGGCTTGTCAGCCAAATCCAGGGCCAGGCACCTGATTTCCATCAGAGGGTTTTATAAATACTTGACATCAGAAAAACTGATATCTTGCAACCCCTTAAAAGATATAGATATTCCAAAAACAGGCCGGCATCTGCCGGATGTTATCTCCGTCATTGAGGTTGAAGCACTTTTGAACGCCTGTGATATAACGACACCAAAAGGTCAAAGAAATCTTGCCATGATGGAAATTATGTACGGGGCCGGGCTTCGGGTCTCAGAGCTTATATTTTTAAAAAGGGTTAATGTGAATCTGGATGCAGGCCTTGTCAGGGTCATGGGCAAAGGTGCCAAAGAGAGAATTGTGCCCATTGGTTCAAAGGCCAAAAAGGCTGCAAGGCTATGGCTGGATCAGGGACGCCCCAATGAATTAAAACAACTTTCAAGTGACTTTCTTTTTGTCGCAAGGGCAGGAAAGCCCATGACCCGTCAGGCATTTTGGAAAATCATAAAAAAATATGCGCGTATTGCCGGTATTGCCCGGCCTGTCTCTCCCCATACCCTGCGGCATTCCTTTGCCACCCATCTGATAGAGGGTGGGGCGGACCTGCGATCGGTCCAGACCATGCTGGGCCATTCCGATATTTCTACCACCCAGATTTACACACATATTTCACGCGATTATCTGATTAAAATGCATCATGAATTTCATCCCAGAAAATAAGGCCCATGGCTGACCATGGGGCTTATGCCTGGCATTATGATGTCTGAAAACAGCACCGGGTCTTGAGTGATATCATTGCCAAGCAGAAGTTATGTAACTATAACCTGCTGGCTCTCAAACAGGCTCTTAGAGCGTGTTTGATAATTGATGAATCGGCTGCAATCTCATGAAAATGGCCCCAATTCCCCCAAATTTTATGTCAATAGTCCGGCTACCATTCTTCTTACATACCCGTACAGAGCGGATCGCATCGAACAGAAGTTTAGTCAGTGTTTTGGTTTGATTAAGCAACTTTTTTTCCTGCCCGGTTTTCCCGGGGAAGACACCTGCCTTTTCTGTAACAGGGGTACGAATTTCTCCTATAAGAGCATGGGTTTCACTGGGGTTACTGAAAACAGCAACATAACTGACCAGTCCCCAATCATTTTTTCCCATTTTTGAGCAGAACACTTCAACATTAGCCTGATGTTTATAGCTGCTATTGCCATTAAAGCGGGTAATTTTGGCATCACCGCAGTTTCTGGCCGGAGCCACAATCTCCTGCAGCCGTAATCCGGGGCTGAGTCCCGGCTGTCTCTTCTGATAAATAATCCGCAACGGACTGTTCTGCGATGTATACCCCTTGGGAACCCACTCTGTTACCCAACCATTGCCAATAGGCGTGTTCTGACTCTGCACCCAGGTAATCCCTTTGGGAAGGTTAAAAGTTAAATAGGAAAAGGAAGGCTCCAGCAGACGCTTTTGCGGCGAAACGGCAGGGGGAGTCTTCCCGGTGGAAGAGCTGATGGTACCCGGCTTCTTTGCACAGCCGGAAACAAGCAAAACGCCAAATAAAAAACCCAGACCAACCCAAGATGTAAAAGACTTCATAACCAGTTCCTATTATTGAAATTTAACAGAAAAGCAGCCACACCAACCATATTGTATTGATTTCATATCCATCCCGCAACATGGATCCTGTTAGTCTCTTAGAGCGTGTTTGATAATTGATGAATCGGCTGCAATCCCATGAAAATGGCCCCAATTCCCCCAAATTTTATGTCAATAGTCCGGCTATTAACACAAAATTTGTGAAAATTGGTTCTTATTTTCATGAGATTTCGCTTCGATCCCCTAATTATCAAACAGGCTCTTACCACTGATAGCCTACACCAACAGACAAACCGGCATCATCTTCATTGGCACTGACACTTCCCTGTAAAATCCATTTGCCATTGTCACTCATTGTCGAATAGCCAATGGCAATGGCACTCTTCCCCCGATAGGTGCCGATACCGGCAGTCATCAGGCTTGTACCCGGTGCATATGCCTGCGGCATGGAAGCCGCCGCCAGAGCGGCAGCGGTCCCTTTGGAGGCCCTGTCATCAGCATCTTCAAGCTGTGCAAGATTGACTGCATCACCGGGACGGGTACCACGGGCAACATTGGTTATCGGCTTATCAGCTGCATCTATACCTTTTGTAGTTACACTCGGCCCGCCCTTAGTAACCAGACCATTGGTGTTGATCTGGGTATTTCCGGTGGTAACACTATTGACATTAAGATCAGGATTAAGATCGGATGTCAACGAACCTCCTTTGTTCTGAACCAGGATATTACCATCCCTGTTATTAAAATCAATCGTCTCTCCTGGTCCTGTATTAATTGGATTGCTACCATTGGCAGTAACATTGAAGCCGGCATGGACCACCTCATTCAAACTGGCAAGCTGATCTTCTGTCGCTGCCTGACCGGAAGTGTAATTTTTCGGATCAAAAGTCGTATTGGTCAAGCCGTTAATGATACCAGTATCACCGCTTATCGTTATTGTATGCTTACCATTGGTTGCATAGGAAGGTGCGATAACCCCACTGGAGGTCATCTCCGTATCACCGGTGGTTACCTTATTAAATGCCACATTATCTCTGGTTGCATAGGTGAATGTCTGTCCTTTCTGTACCAGCTTGATATTTTTCCCGGCATCAAAGGTTACCTTTTCACCGGTTTTGATTCGTTCATCACCTGTGCCCTGGACTATGCCGCCATCAATACCAACACCTGCAGTTCCAATCCAGCCCGCGTTATTAATGGCCTGTGCCACATTCCCAGCGGTTGTCAGGGAACTGCCCATAACTGCCGTGGCAACGCCGGTTGAATCATTGGTAATATCACTGGTAACCGCTGTCAGTTTTCTGCCTTTTGCAGGATCAGCCGGATCGACATCGACAAACGCCATTGTCGCGGCATTTACCTGTACCTGTAAATCAAATATATCGACACCCGTAACAGCATTTTGCGTTCTTGTTACGGTTACCGATTGATCGGTAGACCTGACCTCTTCTTTGGAGCCGGCAACTAAGGCAAAGACCTGACTGCCGTTCACTGCATCCGTTGACGTTGAGGAAATTTCGCCTGCTGCAATATTGGTGATCTTATTGCCGCCATTATCCAAACCGGATTTACCCAATGTAACAGGATTGCCTGCTGCACCATTACTGATGGTAACACCATCAGCATTTACTAGCGTATCACCGGTTGTTACACTGTCAAAGCCAACATCCTTGGCTGTTTTTACAGTAAACTGACCGCCTGTTCTGGTGATCTCAATATTATCGCCATTGGTAAATTCAACTTCATCACCGGGAGTAATAAATGCTCCAGCATCACCATTGGCTTTAGCAGTAAAACCGGAGTTATTGATCGCAGATGCTATCTCTCCTGCTGTTGCCAGGGCAGTCGGCGTATCTGCCGTAGCAGCACCCGCTGGATTGCTGGTTATATTACTGGTAACAGTGGTCAGCTTTTTTCCTTTGGATGGATCAGCCGGATCGACATCGACAAACGCCATTGTCGCGGCATCTACCTGAACCTCCAGATCGTAGATAGTGGATCCTGTAGCTGCATTCTGGGTGGTGGTTATGGTTACCGACTTATCGGTGGATTCTACCTTTTCTTTGGAACCTTCGGCTGCGGCAAATAACTGACTGCCGTTAATTGCATCAGTACTGGTTGCAGAAATATCGCCTGATCCAACATTCGTAATCCTATCACCGCCGATATCCAGACCATTGGCGCCGCTGGTCAAGGTTGTCGAGTTCCTAGGGTCAGCCGCATCACCAAGGGTTATACCAGTGGTTGCATTGACCGCTTGTGTCTTAACACTGGTTATTTCCAGATCATTTGCCAGACCAATAGTTACTGTATTATTTTCATTTACAACGGTATAGATATTTTTACCCGCATCAGACCGGGTAAAATCCCTATTATTAGAATCACCTGCTATCTTAAATGTTTCATTCGGTTTAATCTGCGCATCAGCGGCAGTAGTCAGACTGGCTCCGCTAATGGTAAAACCGGTATTGGCAATATTATTGACAGCTTCAATGGCTTCATGGACAGTCTCTTTGCTGGTCCCGCCGATATTGGTCATGGAAACTTTGCCGTCCGTACCCACTGCCGCATCACCACCCAGAACAGTTTTTACGCTGTCAGCCATATTGCCGATAACCGTTTGCGTAACAAATAACTGACTGCCGTTAACAGCATCAGTTGAAGTGGCTGTAATGGCACCGGGGGCCACATTAACAATCTGTTTTTCAGCCCCTATTTTACCTACCGATACAACGCCATTGGCGGTGCCTAAAAAATTACCATAAGTGACACCGCCAACTGTTACATTGGCAACCTGAGTAAACGCTTTTGTTTCCGCCTGTTCACCTAATGCTATTGAATCTTCATCTGCTGCAATGGCATTAACACCCAATGATAGCGAGTTATTGGCAGTTGCCTGTGAATTATAACCTATGGCAATTCCGCCTTCTTTTGACGCCTTGGCATTCACCCCGGCGGTAACCGAATAGTCTCCTGTTGCACCAGCCATATCTGTAACACCACCTAAATTAGTCGTAGCATCACCTACTCCCTGAGTCGTCATAGCAGGATCATTAAAATGGAAATAGGTTTGCGAGCCCTTTTGAAGATTATCGGTAATAGTAAATAACTGGCTACCATTAATTGCATCGGTACTGGTTGCAGAAATATTACCATCTGCAATATTGGTGATTTTATTGCCGCCATTATTCAAACCGGATTTGCCAAGTGTAACAGAATTGCCTATTGCGCCATTACTGATGGTAACACCATCAGTATTGACTTTCGTATCTCCTGTTGTGACACTATCAAAGCTGACCTCTTTGGCTGTGTTTACAGTAAACTGACCGCCTGTTGTGGTGATCTCAATATTATCACCATCTATAAATTCAACCGTATCTCCGGGAGTAATAAGCTCGCCGATATCACCGTTGGCTTTAACGGTAAAACCCGATTGATTAATGGCATCGGCGATATCACCTGATGTTGCCAGCGATGTTGATGTCGATGCAACCGCCTTACCATCTACCACAGAGATACTGTCTGTTCTGGCTTTAACCTTACCGGTAGCGCCATCAACTTCAATGGTTGTTTCATCTGTATTTATTGACAAGTCATAGACATTGGCACCTGATCCATTGGTCGTTGTTGCTATCGATATTGACTGATCAGTGGATATTACCTCTTCTTTGGCAGCAGCGGCAGCAACAAATAACTGACCGCCATTAATTGCATCAGTACTGTCTGCTTCAATAGCACCGGCTGCAACATTGGTCAGTCTGGTCGGCGTTGTAGTCTCTACTTCTGCATTCTGCATTGAGGCAATAATTCCTGTTGCCGGCACTTCATTTCCTGCCGTTGGGTCATCATAGAATTTACCCTCTCGCCTGTAAACCCTCTTCCCCTCTGTATTGGTATAAACTACCGGAAGCTGCGCAGCCTCAGCGATACCCTGAGTATCAGCAGTAAAAGTAAACTTGCTGCCATCACGGGTAATGCTCATATGATCACCGGCAACCAGATCAACATTATCACCTGGCGTGATAAGCTCTCCCTCATCATCGTTGGCTTTTACCCTGAAGCTGGAACTGTTAATGGCTGTTGCTATATCACCGGCGGTGGACAGAGCATCTGTATCACCCGCAGTTACTGTTCCATCTGTTATATCTGTTGTCAGGGTAGTTGTTTTTGCCTTGATCTGATCTCCAGCAATCTCAACAGTTTTATTATCTACATTTACATTATAACTTACAGTAAAATCATTTCCATCTGCCGCCACTGCTGCAGTTGTTGCATTGCCATTCAGAAAATTTACCTGTTCATCCGGATTGACATTGCCAACTGCTGACTTATCATTGCCTGCTATCTGCCAGGATGAATCTGACACGGCACTTTTTACATCACCTATATTTGCACCATTGCTATCAGTGTCTCCACCACTGGCTACATTGGTGATCTGTTTCTCACCATTATTTAACCCATCAGCTGTTAATGATACTTGTTTATCGGTATTGGTCTCTGCACTGTTTACCAGCAGGCTTCCATCTTTAAATACAGTATCACCTGTCGTAACACTGGTTATCTCCAGATCCTTTGCCAGACCAACAGTTACTGTATTATCTTCATTTACAACGGTATAGATATTTTTACCCGCATCAGACCGGGTAAAATCATCATTATTAAAATCACCTGCTATCTTAAATGTTTCATTCGGTTTAATCTGTGCATCAGCGGTAGTAGCCGGACTGACCCCGCTAATGATAAAACCGGCATTGGCAGTGGTATTAACAGATTCAATGGCTTCATGGACAGTATTTTTGCCGGTACCGCCAATATTGCTCATGATGATGCTGCCTTGCGGCGAGATGGCGGCGCCACCACCGAGAATGCCCGTGATCGTACTGCCCACGTTTTTGGTATGGTTGGCTACAGTATTCAACTGGGCGACGTTGACGGCATCGGTATCCTGGGTACCGGCCGCTACGCTGTTGATCTGGCGTGTGATATCATTATTAATATCCCCAACAGACACAGCAGCATATGTTGATGTCCAAATACTATCAGCCTTATTAGTGACGACATTTAACGGATCAGCACCAACTGCTCCTGCTGATACATCAGCCACACTCGAAGAACCCAAAGCAACAGAATCTACTATTTTGGCATTACTTTGATAACCTAAAGCCATAGCTTTCTCTGCGCCAGCAGTCGAATACCCCCCTAAAGCACTTGAACCAAATACTAACGCCCGCGTATTATTACCAATAGCGGTTGATCTGCCTGCTTGTGCGTATGCTGCCGACCCAAGAGCTGTTGCCTCAGGTGCTGTTGCGCTTGAGCTATTGCCTATCGCCGTAGCTTGGTTGAATGTTGTATTGGCGTTATTACCAATGGCAATTGAGCTTTCTCCTTGTGCTTGTACATCCTTACCTATAGCCACTGAATAGACACCAGTACCTTGAGCATTGTTACCCACAGCAATGACATCGTTCTGACTTGCCTGGGCATTAAAACCGATAGCCACAGAGTTTATTCCACTGGCGGATGCTTGAGCACCCGCAGTTACTGCATAGTTACCAGTTGCACCAGCTATATCCGTAACACCCCCCAGATTAGTCGTGGCATCACCTGTCCCCTGAGTCATAGCAGGGTCATTAAAGTGAAAATAGGTTTGCGAGGCTTCCTGAATATTATCGTTAAGCTTATCGGCAACAGCAAATAACTGACTACCATTAATCGCATCAGTTGAAGTCGCTGTAATGGTACCCGGAGCGACATTAACGATCTGTTTTTCAACCCCTGTTTTTCCTACGGAAACAACGCCGTTTGCCGTACCGGCAAAACCATCGTAAGTGACACCACCGACTGTAGTATTGGCAACTGAAGCAAAATCTTTTGTTTCGGCTTGTTCACCTAATGCAACAGAGTTTTCGTGTGTTGCTTTTGCATCAAAACCCAATGCCAGCGATTTATTACCTTCTGCTTTAGAGCGATAACCCATAGCAACAGCTTCTTCATCGCCTGTATCCTTACCAGCCACAGTGCCATAACCCAGTGCCATAGAGTCTGTAGTATAAGCAATACCACCATCTGTGGCTAAAGAACCATCACCGATAGCCTTTGATTGATTACCCATCGCAACCGATGTAGAACCGGAAGCTGCTGATTTATAACCCATCGCAACCGATGTAAAACCAGACGCCTTTGATTGATCACCCATCGCAACCGATGCAAAATCAGAGGCCTTTGAACTACTACCCATTGCTATTGCTGATTCTGCGGAGGCTTTCGTTAGATAACCCATCGCAACTGCAAACTTCTCAGAAGCCTCTGAACCACTACCCATTGCTATTGCTGATTCTGCGGAGGTTTTCGAACCTTCCCCCGCCGCAACCGATGCAAAACCAGAAGCCTTTGAACCACTACCCATCGCCGTTGAGTTATCACCTTCTGCTATTGTTGAAGTACCCATCGACGTTGCAACAGTGCCAGATGCTGTCGATAGAGAACCCATAGACGTTGCACCCATACCAGACGCCGTTGTTTGATCACCCATCGCCGTTGAGTTAGGCTTGGATGCTGTGGTTCCAGTTCCCGTTGCAAGGGAATTCGTACCTGAAGCAGTAGTATCAAAACCCATCGCAACTGAAGACTCTCCGTATGCTTTCGTTTTCTTACCCATGGCGACCGACTGGCCCCCAGAAGCTACAGTCTCAATACCCATCGACATAGAAAAATTACCAGATGCTGTCGTTGCATTACCCGTTGCCGTTGAAGCAATAGCAGATGCTGTCGTTGCATTGCCCATCGCTGTGGCATACTGCCCCTTATCAGTCACTGTCGTTTTATAACCCATTGCCACTGAGTTTTCACCCTCAGCCGAGGTACCGTTTCCCATAGCTGTTGAGTATGCAGCGCTAGCTTTAGTGGTCGAACCGATGGCAACAGCATGAAGCCCTTTCGCACTATTGGTGCCATTTCCCCCAATAACTACAGCGTCTTCTCCTTCAGCTTTTGCTTTATACCCTAAAGCAATACCACCTTCTGCTGTCGCTTGAGCACCCACACCGGCAGTGAGAGAATATTCACCAGTTGCACCGGCTCTATTTGTAATACCACCCAGATTAGCCGTAGCATCACCTGCCCCCTGGTTCATATCAGGGTCATTAAAGTGAAAATAGGTTTGCGAGGCCTCCTGAAGATCATTAGTAATAGCGAATAACTGACTGCCGTTAACCGCATCGGTTGAAGTTGCTGAAATATCACCAGGAGCCAAATTAACGATCTGTTTTTCAGCCTCTGCTTTACCTATCGAAACAACGCCACCGTTTTCTGTCTTTGCTGCACCCGCAAAACCGTCATAAGTGATACCATTGATTTCTACATTGGTAATCTGGTTAAACTCTTTAGTCTCTGCATTTGCTCCCAAGGCAACCGATTTTGCATGTTTTGCCCAGGTATCCTTACCAATCGCCACCGCACCCTCTACTGTTGCATGGGCATCATTACCCAGAGCCACGGCATGGTCTGCTGTGGCTTGCGAGCCTGAACCCATTGTAATAGCACCACTTTGGGTTGCCAGGGCATTATTACCGATGGCTACGGTATAGTTTCCTGTGGCATTTGTGCCTGAACCCATTGCCACTGAACTATTTCCAATTGTAATTGAATCCAAGCCGATAGCCACTGAATAGCTGCCAGTACCTTGAGCATTTTTACCCACAGCAACATTGGCGGTGTTAGATGCCTTTGAAGCATTTCCTATAGCAACGGAATCATCTTTGGTTGCTTGTGAATTGGCACCAATAGCCACTGCGTTTACTTCACTGGCCAATGCTTTAATACCGGCGGCTATTGAATGGTCACCTGTTGCCCCTGCCTTATCACGAACGGCACCAAAATTGGTGGTATCATTCCCTTTGCCCTGGCCAGGGTTAGCTTCATTAACATGAAAGTAGCCAGTTGCACCGGCTTCTGCAGCATTTGCCACAGCTTTTAGCTGGGCAACGTTTACTGCATCGGTATCATCAGAGCCAGCTGCTACATTGATAATCTGCCTTGTATTATCGACATCCCCCACAGAGACTGCGCCAAATGTACCTTTCACTGTTCCTGAAACTGCTGTTTTAGCCGCATTACCGGCAATAGCTGGAGCATACACTGTACCTGCTGCCGCACTGGCCGCGCTGTCTGTCGTTGCACCGGCAGTTAAGGCGGCACGGTCTGCGACTGAGTTTGAACCCAGAGCTACACTATCTGTTGTTAATGCCTTTGTTTCGGAACCCAGTGCTATGGAATTGGCAACATCTGCCAAGGCAGAAATACCTATGGCGATAGACTGACCTGATTTACTGCCTGAAGATTTGCCCGAGGCTGTACTGTTAACTCCCAACGCGATATTATTACCGGTTTTCAGACTATCGCCACCATCAAAGTTATTGGCCCTTAAGCCGATGGAAATATTATTATCTGCAGCTTTGGTAGCGCTACCGGAAGGATAGTTTCCGGCACCAGATTGATCTGTAAAGTTTCCCTCACCAAAGTTCACACCCGCACCAGCCCCTAAAGAAATATTACTACCGCCATAGATTTCTTTGCCAGCACCACTGCCAATAGCAACATTATCCTGACCAACTAGTCTATTACCAGCGCTTTTACCTATTGAAACATTAACTCCACCAACGACATTACTGCCTGCATCAGTTCCTAAAGAAACACTATCATCCCCAGTGTTTATATACTGCCCAGCACCAGTGCCAATAGCGACACCGCGCTGGGCCCTGGTAATCTGTCCCGCCTCTTCGCCAATGGCAATATTGCGGTTATTATAGGTTGTAGTGAGATGACTGCCCGAATCTTTACCGATAGCAATGCTGCTTTCTCCTACTGCGGGTGTGGACGCACCCGGAGCTGTAGCTGTGACCGCGCCGACACCAATAGTTACGGAATAATTTCCCAAAGCTCCGCCTTTATCACCAGGTTTTCCCAGGTTGGTATCTGAATTGCCCGCTCCTTGAGCAAGCTCACCGGTATTAACATGGACATAGACATCATCATCAGCCGCAAACGCCTGACCAGTGAGCGCAAGCAGGATAACTGCAGCAACAACGCCTCTCTTAATACCGGATAGCGCTGATCTGACACAACGATCATCACGCACAGCATTTTTGCCCTGTGTGCTTGTTGAGCATTCGGAAACAACCACAAAGGACTGCTTTATTCTGGACCAGATAACCTTATAAATTCTGTTCATGGTACTTTTCTCTTTTCTGCGTCCTTCTACTGTTAGAAGAGGTACGGTTTAACAGAAATAACATAACAGCTAACAAGACATAATATCGTCTCTTCTGCTGTTTGTCTCTGTGTTCTTTATGTTGCGGCGGAATATCCACCATTGTACTCCAATCAATCTCGTAATAACATCTAAAAATAATTCAATCTGGTCGAGTGGTCCGGTGGAATTTCCCCAGCCAGCGGGTTGCGCGCTACGATTTTGTTTCTCTCAATCAATTCCTCCTGCCTTTGCAGTTGATTAACAGGTAAAGCTGAGTCATGTCACCCCTTGCCTCCAGCACCATTCATGACAAGTGAAGTGGACCCATATCCGGACTTTCACCAACTGCCTGTCAAACCATTGGCCGTATGTTGTAAAAATTCGCTGATGCCGCCGGGTTGGCGCAAGAACTGGATCAATTCGCCGGATGGTTTTGCCAAAAATGACTTTCCGCCATTTAAATAATCTGCGGCGCCAATGGCATAAAGAATAAAAACAGCATAAAGGATCCCTAATATACAGACATGGGAGATGTGCATCTCTTCACTGAAGTAATATATGCCTATGGTTACAATGGTAACGAGCAGGAGCATGATCTGGACATCAATAAACGTCGGGCCGGCTTCAATAAAGTCGATTTTCTGGCCTGTAAACAAAAGAAACACCCCAAGGGGGAGCCCCATACTGATGGTGATATCAAATATATTTGATCCCAATACATTGGACAAGGCATCATCATAATTTCCTTTTTTCGCATCTTTAATGGAAATAATTGTATCCGGAACGCTGCTGGCTGCTGCCACGAGGATCAATGCAATAAACAATGGATCTATTTTCAGTGCTTGTGCAAGACCTTTACATCCTTCAACGATTCCTGCGCATGCTGCTGCCATAACCAGTGTAGAACAAATTAATAATATCCAGCTCCTTTTTGCTATTCCTTCTTCAGATCTGAATTGATATTTCTTGAACCAGGTGCCAGCGTCATCGCCATTATCGGCTTGTTTTTTTTTAGGATTGCCGTTTTTCATGGATAACAGGGTATATGCTAAATAAATAAAATAGAAACCGCTAAAAATCCATCCATGCCAATGTGTTATGTAATAACTTGATAATAGTAGTAAAAGTATTATTTCGGCACCGATAAGGAAAAGCCCGTCCCTTAATATGACTTTTTTTGATACTTTAACTCCGGTGATGCCCATAGTTAAAACAGCCCAAATCACGAGCATGGGAATCATTATACTATTAAAGATCGCAGAACCGGTGTTTCCGCCTATGCCTGCGGCAAAATCCCGGCCCAAATGTTCCGGTGCCGCCAAAACAAGAAAAAACACAGTGGTCAGCAATTCCGGCATGGAAGAGCCTATTGCATTTAACGTAGCCCCCTTTACACCGTCGCTCAGATTCCTGCCAAGATGGTCCGTTGCCGCCTCAAACACATCACAGGCTTTTGCTATGATATATGAACAGATGGTCATCAGAATCAGACCGCCGTACCAGGTATGCCAAACAACATCCATATCTCCTATTCAACTCCTTTTCTTATCCGTATCGACAGGCTGTCAGAGAATAGATATTTTTTTCAAATTCAAGGCGGAAAATCAATGAAGAAATTGGGAGAATCAGCATTCTGTAATCGCCTGTCCACTATGATCACATATTCTGAACAATTACCTGAGCACCATTTTGCTTAAATCTGTCCGCTTTAAGTTTTACGATTAACTGGGGGAAAAAATCGGGCAGGCAGGTCATGTCAGACAGGTTGAAGTGTAGTGCTTCCACCTGGTGTTTTCCGCTTTGATCCCCAAGAGTCATTTTTCGATGGCAGCCGCCAATAATGGTGGACGATGTTACCCACATGTTTTCCATAAGAAAGACCGGTTCCGGATTACCGGTGCCAAAGGGGCGAAGCAGATCAAGCTGGCGGACAAGTTCCGGGGTAATATCCCCAATCTCAATCACGGCATCAATTTTCTGAACAGGTTTAAAATCTTTCTCCGTGTAGCGCGACGTCAGGATCTCTGTGAGCGCGGGTTTCAAACGTGCCAGGTTTTCCGTTTTAACTGACAGTCCTGCTGCCATGGCATGTCCCCCAAAGGTTTCCAGCAGATCGCGGGTTTCAGACAGAACCTGGTGTATATTTATCTGGTGAATACTGCGGCACGATCCTTTTGCAATGTCGTTTTTTGAGTTCAGCAGCACCACCGGACAGGCATGCTTTCTGGCAAGCCTTGATGCGGCAATCCCAAGCACGGATGCTTCCCATTTGCTGTCCCATAATACAATAAGCCGGTGTTCAAGTATGGATGGATCCCTTGCAATACGCCGTTCAATATCCTGGACAATCTCTTTCTCAATAAGCCGGCGTTTTCTATTGAGTTCATCAAGAAGCAGTGCAGTTGTCTCGGTCTGGGCCGGGGCTGGGCAGGTCAGGTGGGAGACACATATTCTTGCATGTGATATGCGGCCCGCCGCATTAAGCCGCGGCACGATTTTAAATGAGATGTCGTCGGAATCAAGCTTCTCCATGTCAACCCCTGATGTACGGGCCATGGAGACCAGTGCCGGACGAAGGCCCATGCGAATGCGTTTCATACCTGCCACGCACAGAACCCGGTTGTCCTGCACCAGGGGAACCATGTCGCCTATGGTGCCGATGGTGAACAGGTCCAGGTATTCGGACAATTTGGGTTCCGGGAATTGTTCCCATACCCCATGTTTTCTGAATACGTTACGCAAGCCCATAATCAGATAAAAGGCCACGCCCACACCGGCCAGGTATTCAAGACAGGCGTTGCAGTCAGCCTGTTTGGGATTGACTACGGCAAAGGCGTCCGGGATGGTGCTGTCCGGTTCATGGTGGTCGGTGATGACGACGTCAATGTCTTCCCTGGATGCTGCCTGGACCGCTTCATGGGAACTGATGCCGCAGTCCACAGTGATAATCAGATCCACATCCATGGATACGGCCATTTCAATGTGGGGCAATTGAAGGCTGTAACCTTCTTTTTCTCTGTGGGGTACATACCATGACAGATCTGCTTCCACCAGGGAGAGAAACTGGTAAAGCATGGCCGTGGCCGTGACCCCGTCCGCATCAAAATCACCAAAAATAAGAATTTTTTCTTTGTTGACTATCGCCGTATGAATCCGCTCTACTGCCTTGTCCATGTCTTTTAATTCAAAGGGATTGCGCAGTCTGGAATAATCCGGGTTCAGAAAAAATCTGGCCTCATCAGCCGTTGTGATTCCTTTGTCCGCCAGCAGTCCTGCAAGAACAGGATGGCAGTTAAGGGTCTTTTGAAGTCTTTGAACAACTTGCCTGTCAGGTGTTGTATATGTCAGTTTGATCTCCATGGAATGCCGGATTTATACCTTCTTGGGTTACTATGTGTCAATCAATGTCATTCACTTACCAGGGGATCGCATGTAAGGTTGGCATGTAACTATTCGGGTTAGTTATTTGAGTGTAAGGCCCATGATCAGAATAAAACCTCCCATCTACTTGTCTTTTAAGTCGCCCCCGGCGTTATGCCAACGGACACATATATCGAATATGCGTCCATTGGCGTGCCATCACCTCGCAAGGTGTATGGTTTACATAGACACCAATATGGTCCGTGCCAGGGGGTAGTCAGCCATCCATCGATGTGGGATTTCAGCGGCTATAATGAGATCCAGAAGCCCCGAAGAAAAAACATTTTAATTGATTATGAGAGACTTCAAGGGCTGTTTGATGTAGAAACTCACGATCAACTGAAAAGCATCCATAGAGGATGGGCAGAGGAATACTTGGGAAGCGGAACGAAAGAACGTCAAGGGGAGTGGACGGATAGCATTGCCGTTGGAAGTATGGGATTTACCGAAAATACGAAATCACTGTTGGGCTTCAAGGCAAAAGGGAGAAAGGTTGTCAGAGGTGACGGGATATATCATCTCCGAGAGAAAACGACTCCCTATATGGCCCTTTTTGAGGCCGAAAAAGGCGATATAGGCCCTCAAAACACCTAGTTATGACAAATAAATACCGAATAATCAATTAGTTGTTGTGGCCCGACCCTATGACCACTACGACATAAAAAGAGTATCATTTCTGAAAAAATCCTGTTTGTTCAAATCGCATTTTTTTTGTCCTGCAAAAGAACATTTATGGGCTGAATCCCTTG
>PDWJ01001698.1_pt1 | contig 25982 bp, 19 predicted proteins | sample 1430881 | NCBI WGS metagenome assembly PDWJ01 (sample SAMN01162460, study PRJNA174530) | Oral metagenome, whole genome shotgun sequencing project. | biome: Marine environment; feature: Marine mammal; material: Swab sample of the gingival sulcus; isolation source: swab sample of gingival sulcus...
AACACGGACAATGGCTAAAACCATGGTCCCGGTTAAGCTTCAGACAGAGGGGCTTCCTCATGAGCTTGAAGGGTTAGCTAATTTTGCTGAAAATGTCTGTAAAAAAGAGATAGATTTTAAAATAGATCCTCAAATCCCGGATATTTACGGAATTATAAGTACACAGCTTTTTCATATAGCCCAGGAAGCAGTCAATAATGCGGTAAAGCATGGTGAATGTGATAAAATATCTATTTCACTTGGTATTCAGCAGTCGGATTTGGTTTTATTGATAAGAGATAATGGTAAAGGCTTTTCTGAAGAAGCTGCAGGCGGTATTGGGATAAGTATAATGAAGTACAGGGCCAATCTTATTGGCGGTACATTGCTTATCGATGGTGAAAATGACAACGGAACCTTGGTGTTATGCAGGCTTCCGCTGTCCAAGATTGAGAGAAGTAATGAAGAAGATACTAATAGTTGATGATCATCCAATAGTTCGTGAAGGTTTTAAAAAACTGATTAATAGTGAAGAGGGTTTTTACGTAATTGGTGCGGTAGAAAATGCCGCTGAAGCTATGGAATTTATAAAAAATGAAAAACCTGATGTAGCAATGGTCGATCTTTCTTTAAAAGAAAGCAGCGGTATCGAGTTGATAAAGGACATTCAGGTAATGTATCCCGATGTACAAGTTCTGGTTGTTTCGCTGCATGATGAAGAAATTTATGCTGAACGTGTACTGAGGGTCGGTGCAAAAGGTTTTATCATGAAGACTGAAGATGTGGATGATATAATTACAGCTGTCAGGAGGGTTGCCTCAGGCAAGATTTATCTCAGTCAGAAGATGCAGTCCAAAATGATAGAAATCATGACCTTGGGTAGAAAAAAAGATAATAGAAATCCGTTAAAAGATCTGAGCGATAGAGAGTTTGAAGTCTTCAATATGATTTCAAGAGGTATTAAAACAAAAGATATTGCAGAGAGTCTTGGGTTGAGTGTAAAAACAATTGAAACATATAAATCACATCTAAAAATAAAGCTTCAGCTTAAAAACAGTTTTGAACTTATCCGTTATGCTGTAGAATGGCATATGAAAGAAAACTTCCGATAGGTTAGCTGTTTTCAAGAACTCTATGAGTTTTGAAAGAGCCTCAAATCAAACGTAAATATCTAATTTAACCTTCAAAGAGTTGAGATTCTTTAAAAAATCGGTTATTTTTGTAGCACCTAAAAATACAATATCCCGCATCCATGCTGGTAATTTTACAAGGAGAATCACATATAAATGAGTACTATCTCTGAAATCAGGAATTTCTGCATTATTGCACATATTGACCACGGAAAATCAACCCTTGCAGACAGGTTTATCGAGAAGGCTATGATAATTTCAGAGCGGGACTATAAAGATCAGATCCTCGACAGCATGGATATAGAGCGTGAAAGGGGTATAACCATAAAATCTCAGGCGGTTACAATACCTTTTAAGTCCAAAAACGGTAAAGAATACACCCTTAATTTGGTAGACACTCCTGGACATGTTGATTTTGCTTATGAGGTTTCAAGGGCAATATCATCATGTGAAGGTGCATTACTTCTTATTGATGCCAGTCAGGGAGTAGAGGCTCAGACTCTCGCGAATCTTTATATGGCAATGGAGTATGATCTGGAGATTATTCCGGTAATAAATAAGATTGATCTGCCAAGTGCTGATATAGAGATGGTAAAGCATCAGATTGATCATGAGCTTGGACTTGACTCTGATATGGCCAGTCTTGTTTCTGCAAAAACAGGACAGGGGGTTGAGGAACTGTTTGAGTCAATAGTTGATAATATACCTGCACCCAAGGCTGAGAATGATCAACCGCTTCAGGCATTGATCTTTGACTCTCATTATGATCCTTATAGGGGTGTTATTGTTCATATAAGGGTTTTTTCAGGTGAACTTAAGGCCGGCGAAAGCATAAAACTTTGGTCAAGCGGCAGTACTTACAAGGTAGAAGAAACAGGCATCTTCCGCGTAACCTTGGAGAAGAAGGATAAGCTTTCCGCAGGTGATGTAGGCTATTTTATAGCCGGTATAAAAACCATTTCAGATATAAGGGTAGGCGATACAGTTACAAATGCCGCCAGGGCCTGCAAAGAGGCTCTTCCCGGGTTCAGGGAGGTAAAGCCGGTGGTTTTTTCTTCAATCTACCCTGTAGATTCAAACGATTATAACGAATTGCTCAGTGCAATGGAAAAACTTAAATTAAACGATGCATCATTGATATATGAGAAGGATTCTTCAGTGGCATTGGGTTTTGGCTTCAGATGCGGGTTTCTCGGACTTCTGCACCTTGAGGTCGTTCAGGAAAGGCTTGAGCGTGAATTCGGTTTATCGATTGTTTTGACCGCGCCCTCTGTTGCATACAAGATAGAATTAAATTCAGGAGAGAAAATCATAATAGATAACCCCTCTGAATATCCTGAACCGGTAAAGATTGCCTCAACCGAAGAACCCTACATCAGGGCCGAAATAATAAGCCCAAAGGATTTTATAGGTCCTATAATTAATCTATGCCTTGAAAAACGGGGAATTCAAAGTTCAATGAATTATCTTGATGAAAAGAGGGTTGAGCTTATATATGAAATGCCTCTTGCGGATGTTCTATTTGATTTTTACGACCGCTTAAAATCTATCAGCAGGGGTTATGCCTCATTTGATTATGAAATGACCGACTACAGGCAGACCGATCTGGTTAAGCTTGAAATACTTATAAACGGAGACAAGGTTGATGCCCTGTCCCAGCTTGTATTCCGCGACAGTGCCGCATCAAGGGCCCGCCTTGCCTGCAAACGCCTTAAAGACGAGATACCAAGGCATCAGTTTAAGATTGCGCTCCAGGGCTCAATAGGCTCTCAAATAATCGCGCGTGAAACAATATCAGCACTCAGAAAGGATGTTACAGCTAAATGCTACGGCGGAGATATCTCACGAAAAAGAAAGCTTCTTGAAAAGCAGAAAGAGGGCAAAAAACGTATGAAGATGGTTGGAAATGTTGAGCTTCCCCAGAAGGCATTTCTATCGGTATTAAAATCAGAAGATTAGCTGTATTGCCGTCTGCCCCCGGCTTTTTCCCATAGGCAGAAATATTTTTGCTTAAGTTTTTCCTTTTCAGCCTTTTCTATAAATGCTGCTTCAATTGCCGTCTGGTTAAACCTCCAAAAGTCCCTCTCCGAAAAACCAAAGGCCTCATGAATACGGAGATACTCATCTGTAAGGCTTGTGTTAAACATCGGAGGATCATCGGAATTTATGGTGACCATCAGGCCTGCTTCGGCAAGTTTGGGAAGAATATGTTCTTTCATTGAGGGAAAGACCTTGAGGCAGATATTGGATGACGGGCAGACTTCAAGGGTGATCTTTTCCTTTACAAGACGTTTCACAAGATCGGGATCCTCAAAGGCCCTTACGCCATGACCTAATCTTTCTGCCTTGAGTAAATCCAGTGCTCCGTAAACACTGTCAGGGCCGGCAACCTCGCCTGCATGTGGAACGGAATGATAACGGCTTCCTCTGATTATATCGAATGCACCCTTGTGGCGCTTTGGCGGAAAAGCTGCCTCCTGTCCGCCAAGACCGAGTGCGGCTATTGAAGAATCCTGATGTTCCATCAGCCAGCCGGCGGTAATCTCTCCCTTTTCCGGTTCAACCTCCCTGTTGATATCCATGATGAATCGGCAGTCAATACCCAGCTCATTCAGTCCCCGCTTACGGGCCTTTTCAAAAGCAGACAGCTGGTCGGAGAAGGGCAGACCCTTCTGAGTATAGTGGGTGTAGGGTGTGTAGGTGACTTCTGTATATATGATATTCTGCCTCTTCTGATCTTTCAGAAATTCCATTGTGATAAGTTCTAAATCTTCCGTGCTTCGGATACATTCTGAAATTTTAAGGTATACTTCGATAAATTTGTCAAAATCGGTGAATTGGTACCAATCTTTCAATTCGCGCAAGTTTGAGGCTGGCAGCTTTATTCTATTTTTTTCAGCTAACAGCAAGAGGGTATCAGGTCTTACTGAGCCTTCAAGATGGACATGGAGTTCAATTTTAGGCATCTTTTCTATAAAGTTTTTCAAATCTGCTCTAATCATTATACGGCTCCCTTATTTTAATATAATTTACAAAAAACCCCTGATTAAGACAATATTAGTGGATAATCCTCAAAATTTAGTTTTGAAAGGTGTTCTATAGCAAGATCGTTATTAATATACAGCAATTTTGTAGGTACCGCGATAAGAAAAGCTGCTTTATAGTTTTATCAATAAAAAAAATAAGGAATTAAAAACGGCTTCCTTGCCGTTTTTAATTTTGCAGTTCGAAGCAGAACTTCAAACTACAGGTTCGAATAACCGCATCCCTGCGGTTTTATAGGAGGAGGAATTAAAAACGGCTTCCTTGCCGTTTTTAATTTTGTAGTTTGAAGCAAAACTTCAAACTACAGGTTCAAATAACCGCATCCATGCGGTTGATAGGAGGAGAGTAACTAATGAAAATGATTGCAGATACGGTTTTTAAAAATGCAAAGATCTACACGGTCAATGATAATCAGAAATGGGCAGATTCTATTGCAATTAAGGACTCCAAGATTATTTTTGTTGGAGAAGGGGAGGATGTTGAAAGCTATATAGGCAGTCATACCAGGGTTATGGATCTTCAACAAAAGATGGTTCTTCCCGGTTTTATTGATTCACATGCTCATCCTCTTATGGGTGAGGTTAATTTATTATTTGATGTTTATATGTATTATTGTGAATCAGTCGAGGAATGCCTTAATACAATCAGGGATTACAAAGAGCAGAATCCTGATGCCGCTTTTATTACCGGTTACGGATGGTCTAATACCTTGTTTTCAAATCAGGGTCCGTCTGCTGCCGAACTTGATAAAATAGTTCCGGATGTTCCTGCCGCGCTGCATTCCGCTGACTATCATTCAATATGGGTCAATTCAAGGGCTTTGGAAATTGCCGGTGTTGATAAAAATACGCCGGATCCTGAGGGGGGAGTTATTGAGCGGTTGGAAAACGGTGAGCCTTCAGGTACATTTAGGGAAAATGCTCAGGAAATAATAAAAAAGATAATTCCTGAACCCTCAATAGAAAAATACAAGACCGCATTAAAATCTTATCAAAACAAGGCTGTAAGGGTTGGTATTACATCTTCGTATGAAGCATGGATTAAGCCTGATGGTAAAATGTTTGAAGCCTATAGGGCTGCCGATGCTTCCGGCGAGCTTTTTATCAATATGTTCGGTGCCGTAGCTCCTTCACCGGTTGCCCCGGAGAAAGGGATCGAATTTATAAAGATGGGCAACAGAAAAAATGATGGTAAAAAGTTTAAGGTTAAGCATATTAAGCTTTTTATCGACGGGGTTGTTGAGGGTAATACGGCATTATTGAAACAGCCTTATGATAATAAATCTGATTATAACGGTGAGCCTATCTGGAAGAATGAACTGATCAAAACGGTGACGGAGACTGCAGATGAAAACGGATGGGACATGCATTTTCATGTAATAGGCGATGCTGCCGTTGCTAAAATGCTTGAGCTAATGGACAATCTAAAACAAAAATATGGAAAAAAAGATCGAAGATCAATTGCCGCGCATATTCAACTAGTTGATCCTCAGGATATTCCCCGCTTAATAGAAAATAACATAGTATTTTCATCCAACCCCTTCTGGCATTACAAAGAGGAGGGCTACTTTAATGATATTGAGGTAAAATATCTGGGAAATACCCGTGCCTGTTCTGAATACCCAATGAACAGTCTTATTTCAAGCGGGGTTATTACAGCCGCGGGTTCTGATTATCCTATTTCATCTGATCCTTCTCCCTTGCTCGGAATACAGATTGGTATGACACGTTCCGATCCTGATGCGGTAAACAATACAGATGATGATGTTCTTAACATAGATGAGAGGGTGTCTCTTGAGGAGATGATCAGATGTTTCACAATAAACGGGGCTTATGCAAACAGGGTTGAAACCAGCCTTGGAACAATTGAAGCAGGAAAAACGGCAGATCTTGTAGTTCTGGATAAGAACATCTTTGATGTTCCCGCGGATAAATTAGCTTCCATATCTGTTGAAGCGACAATGGCCGATGGTAGTTTTGTCTACACCGCAGACGATTTTATTATTTAATGCGGCTCTTTTAAAAATAACAGGCTCTTGAAAGAGGCTGATTTTATTAAAAAATATTTTGGAGGGATTATGTTGGAAGATACTTCGGAAAAGAAAATTTTATCTGTTTTCACGAAGGGGGGGTATGGTATAGCCGCTATGGCAGACTCTATCGGCCCGGGAATTGTCGGCTCATTTTTTATGTGGTTTCTTACTGATATTGTCGGAATTGAACCTGTTTTTGCGGGAACAATAACCTTTATTGCAGTTATCTGGGACGGTATAACCGACCCGCTGATAGGACACTGGTCAGATAACCTCCGCTCAAGATTCGGCAGGCGCAGGCCATTCCTGTTTGTGGGCGGGATATTAATGGTTGTCGGCCTTATGATGATGTTTTCAGAGATGCCCTTTGAGAATATCGGATTGAAAGCATACTATGTTGTCAGTGCCATGATTTATTATCTGGGATATACTGCATTCAATATTCCTTATTATGCAATGCCCGGCGAGATGTCTCCTTTTGTAAAAGACCGTGTAGGCTTAAGAGGTTTCGCAACATTTTTTATGAACGTAGGTATGCTTTTTGCTGGTACAATCCCGATTCTTATTGCCGGAAGGTTTGAAGATAACGGTATGACTACCGGTGACTCCTGGCATTGGTCAATAACCATAATGGCAGCTATTGCATTTGTTTCAATTTTAATAACCGTTATAAGTCTTAAAGGAAAGGAGCATTACGAAACTGATGAACCTGAAAGCTCAGACACAGATGAAAACAGCGGTATTAAAGACTTCATAAAATCCATAACTGAAGTTGTAAAGATCAGAGCATATAGAATTATAGTTGTAGCTTCGATGTGTTTTTATGCTGTTTTTACAATTTTTTGGGCGGCGCTCTGGTATTTTATGACCAGCAATCTAATGCTGAGTGAAACTGAATCCGCGCCTATTTATACGATTAATATTATTTGTGCTCTTGTATATCTTTCTCTTTTCATGCTTGCCATGAAGAAGTTTGATAAAAAGCAGGTCCTGACATTAGCTCTTATTGTTGGAGGACTTTCTCTTTGCATTATGGGTATTGTTGGTGTTGATTCATACATCGGATGTGTAATGATAGTAGTTGTTTACACATTTGCCGCAACAGCATACTGGACCCTAATCTATCCTCTGTTTTATGAGATATATGAAGCTGACGATATGCGTTTTGGAAAACGAAGAGAAGGAACCATGTTTTCGTGGTTTTCCTTTATGGCAAAGGTTTCTGCTGCTGTAGCCATTCAGGGGCTGGGTATTGCACTATCAGCTGCCAACTACGATGGTGAAGCAGTAGAGCAGGTGCCTGAGGCTTTAAGGGCAATTCTCACTTCCACAACAATTGTTCCCGGTGTATTAATCCTTTTAACAGCAGTTCTTGTAATAATATTCCCGATTAACAAAAAGACCTATGCAATTCTTATGAAGAATCTTGAGCTTAAAAAGGCGGGAAAGGAATATTCAACTGAGGGCCTTAAAAAAATTCTCTAAAAAATTTACAGGTTAAAATCACTTTTTCATTTTATATATGAAAAAGTGATTTTAACTTTTTTCAAGAGTAATAAGCATTATATCCCTTTTGTCTAATATAACCGATATTTGAAATGATGATGAGTTACCTGTATTATCAAAGAGCACCTCTGGAAAAGCATTGTGCTGGATAATATCGATATCTTCGTTTTCAAGCTGTGAAGGGCTTCCCATTTTTTCCCATTGCCTGAAACACGAATTATCGTATTTAAGAAGATATTTTTTGATAAGATAATTTTTTTTAAGTCCATAAAGATTTATTAAAAAATATTTCAACATTCCCGAATTTTCAAAATTAATGTTTGAAAAACTACAAAATAACAAGATCTGATAATTCTCATTGCCTCTTGTAATAATATAATTTTTACCGGATTCAACGATTATATTCCCCATTTTTGAAAGAAAATAAAAAATAAAATATGAGGGCTTTTTCATTCCATTTGCAGTTACAAGACCATTATCTCCGGAGAATACTGAATCTGATCTTTTATATGAACTATCATCTATCAGCTTTAAATTTGTTAAAACAGGATCATTATCCGGGTTAAAAAGTTTATCGCAGAGCTTATTTGCCGATGAACTTATATAATATTCATTAATCAGAGGTTCTTCCGGAACCAAGTCTGTAGCTATTTTATTTTGGTGTATTTTAGAAAATACCGGGAGTTCAGGTTTTCTTTTAAAAACTCCTTTGCTGTACAATATTTTTATCTGCCATCTGTTTGTTATATTTTCCCCGTATCTTTGTTTGTAATATTTAAAGAATGATATAAGTTCGGTTTGAAGATTTGTTTTACCGCTTTTAAGCAGCCTGTATTCAATAAGAATGGATATATTAATTTCATGGTTGACAAGTATGTCGAATAGTGAACTATACCAGCCCCAGGGGTAAACTGAATTATCTTCGCTTGATTCTTCAAATATACCGTTTATTTCAATCTTTTTAAGACCTATTTTATTTTGGTATTCAATCAGATGGTCTATATAATTTGAGGATAATTCTTTTTTTATATTACGCATCAGTAAACTCCCGTATTCGGGGATTTTACCTTCTTCTATTTCAGAATTATTTAGATCAACAGAAATATTTATCCGTTCTGCTTCAGCATTTTCGGCATTGAGCGAACGTTTCAGGTTTTCGATCACATCATTTTTATCAAAGGGAAAATAGCGTGATTTTGATTCTAAAATTGTTTTTTCTTTGAATTTTTGTCTATACTGGGCCGGAAGCATACCAAACCAGTATTTAAAATGCTTATTAAAATATGTTGTTGAAGAAAAACCGCATATGTATGCAATTTTAACCATGGAAAGATCGCTTCCAAGTACCAGTTTTTCAGACTGTTCAACCCTTATAAAATTCACAAAATCCTGAAATCCGTATCCTGTAGCATATTTTATCAAATGAGAAAGGTAGTATTTGCTGATATTTTCACTATCGGCAATATAATCTAAACGCATCTTGCCCATGTAATTATTATAAATATATTCTATTACCCGATGTATTCTCCGGGTCTGGAAAAAATCTCCGCGATATTTGTTATCACTGCTGAAACGTTTGTTTTTTATGCTGAAATATTGAAAATGCTGTATTAGAGAGTTAAGTATTTTATGGGATATTTTGTCTATTCTGACAGAATATCCATTTTTCTGTTCATTTGATTCTATTAATATACGTATCATATTATTTAAGATTTCTTTTAAATATGAACTATTATGCCGGTTTTGATTTTCATCACAATGCAGTATTATTCCGGAAAAATCAGGGTGATACTTTGTAAAATAAGCCGTATCAAAATAAAGAATAAGGATGATATTAGGCTGCCCGTCAGATTCTATTGAATGGGTATCGGATGCGTTAATGATATGAATATCGCCCTCGATAAGGTCGTAAGTGTCGTAGCTGACCCTTAGCCGGATTTTACCCTTTACCACATAGATTAATTGGATATCCGTATGTATATGAATAGGGTAGTTGTCGATTGACGTCAGTATCATTTTACAATGAAGGCCGCTGTCATATTGTATTTTTTCTAAAAGATAATCGACTATTTCTCCATTCATATTCTAAATCCTGTTTTTTAAAATACTGTTTTGAATTATATCATGGAAGAATATAAAATAAATAAATTATTTCAATTAGCAGAATTGTTTCAATAATATGTGACAGAAATGCTACACTTTAGCTTGAAGAGTGACAATTTTTTCACACATTTGATTCCGGTATTCCCTTCTTTAATTCAAAATATTGCTGAAATTTGTAGTTTTAGCATTATTTTCCATAGTTGTTTGTATGATGATCCAATATATTTATGCTTTTTAGAACTATTTTCAGTTTTATGTATTTTTTGGCATGAATATTGCTTTTATTTGCCTGAGTAGATAATAATTTACTTATAAATACCAAACACATTCAAAGAGGAGAAAGTATGAGAGAATACATGCCTTACGGCGAAGAAACCCCCTTTATTAAAGCTGGTCCTTTTAAAGTCAGGTTTCCTTTTGTTCATTATCGTTTTGAGATTGCAGACTATGTTCAGGGTCTGCTGATGTGCGCAGTATGTTTAGGTGCCATACCCCTTCTACAGGATAACCTGGGAATGCCCTTTGAGGTAGCTCTTGCTATAGTAATTCTGAATGGGTTTTTGTATACATGGCATACCTTCCTTGGCGATCCGGTTATTCCAGGATGGATTACACCTGCCATACCGCTGCTTGTAGGTTATTGTTTACTTTTCCCTGCAGGACAGGAAAGAATGCAGGCCCTTGTTGCATTTGAAATGACCCTTGGTATCTTTGCAATAATATTGGGTTTAACCGGTATAGCAGGAAAGATTATCAGCCTGATTCCATCTGCTCTTAAAGGCGGTATTATTTTAGGTTCCGGTATTTCTGCTGTATATATGATGTTTAAAGCCGGCGGAAAATTTGAAGCAATGCCTTATACAACCTCTATATGTTTACTTGTTGCTTTTTTTCTTCTTTTCTCAAATGGAATGAGATTCCTTTCAAGTAAATATAAGGCATTCTCTGTAATCGGAAACCTTGGAATACTTCCCGCGGTTCTTATTGCTATAGTAGTAGCTCCGATTGTAGGTGAATCGGGTCTTCCGCAGATACATTGGGGTTTTTCTAACCCTGACTTTGCAAGTCTCTGGAGAGATTGGGTTCCCTGGGGAAATCTCGGCTGGCCTACACCAATGAAATTTATTCAGGCAATACCTACTGTTATCGCTATTTACATCGTTCTTTTTGGTGATGTTGTACAGTCAAAAGCACTTGTAAGAGATGCTGATATAGCACGTGATGATGAAAAAATTGATTATAATCCTAATAGAGCTCACCTGATTTTCGGTATTCGAAATACCATCATGGGTTTTATGGGACCGGATATTACTATGTGTGGTCCGCTTTGGGCAGCTATGCAGGTAGTTGTATCAGATAGATACAAAAAGGGCCGAAAAAGTATGCAGTCTCTTTTTGGAGGTGCAGCAAGCTTTAGATTCGGTACATTTACAGGTTATTGGCTTATGCCGATTGTAACTCTCTGCCAGCCGATTCTGACTGTAGCACTTGCTCTTACCATGATAGTTCAGGGTTTTGTCAGTGTTCGAATCGGTGTTCAGCAGACTAAATCATTTACAGATTTGGGTATCGCGGGTGTTATAGCCGGTGTTATTTTAGCAAAGGGATCTGCCTGGGGTCTTGGTATTGGTATATTGGCATGTTTACTCTGTTACGGCAAAGATTTCCTAAAAGGTGATACTACATTCGGACATCTATGGTCTCCTGAAGTAGAAAAGATAACAGATGACAGTGCAACTCTTGATGATGAAGCATCTGTAAGTAAGGATCCTAAGAAGGCTGAAAAATAAGCCGTAAATCTTTAAAACCTTCTTTGCTCTATGTATTTTTTCAAATGCATAGAGCTTTTTTTTTATTTTTCAGTTATAATTGCTGCATTGCAGGTTTTTAAGGCATTTATGCCGGATTTATAATACCTGTAAAAATCATGAACTTGATACGGGTAATCTTTTTATATGTTTAAGTCTATACAGACGCGTTTAATGTTTTATTTTGTACCATTCTCAATTATTCTCTCAATTGTTTTGGTATCAGTTTTAGTCTACACTGAATATAGTTTTTTTAATAAAGAATTAAATAAGCTCCTATTTGAAAAATCATTGATTATAGAAAAAAGTATAGCTGAGATACATAAAACAAACGGCAGGGCTATTGAAGAGCTAAATTATGATTTTCTAAAGGGAGAATCAGAAATACACTATTCAATTATTTTTGACAATAAGATTATAACCGGTAATGCGGATCCAGGTTTCTATTTATTTGATTTTGAAAAAGCCACAAGTCTTCAATTTGTTTATAAAGACGGGTTTCACTACAGGGCCTATATAAGGAGGTTTCAGGAATCTGACCTGCGTGACTGCTATATAATATCAGAGGTCAAGGATTCCAGCCTTACCTCCGGAAAGACCGATGTTATTACATTCACAATAACTATGCTGGTTATATCTTATGTTTTAATATGGATTATTTCTAAAAGAGTATCCTTTTCTATTCAAAGGCCAATAAAGGACTTTTCTGTTATGGCGGCCAGAATGGCAGAAGGGCAGCTTAATACCGAGATAGATATACAAACCAATGATGAGCTTGCTGATATAGCAGATTCATTTAACAAATTACAAAATGATTTAAAATCCTTGATGACAGAAGTTCTTGTGAAAACCGGTGAAACAGCAGAGATAAGTGAAATAATGGAGTTTGTCCATAGTTCGGAAAACAGTCTTCCTACAGGAATCATCGGCATAGATAACAGCGGTCTGATTACAATATTTAATGATACCGCTCAAAAGATAACATACATAAACCCTGATGATATTCTTGGCAAAAATATAGTAAATCCAATGCCGATAGGTATTGAGAGTCTGATTTCATCACTTAAATCGTGTCTGTCTTTAGGAAGAATAAAGCTTAAAACTATAACTGAGATATATGACCCGCTAGGTAAAAAAATAACGGTTATATATAGTACTATGATACACTTTGATCAGCAGAAAAAGGTTATAGGAGCCCTGGTTTTATTTAAACGGATAGAAGATATAGAACGTTTTGAAAAGAGTGCGGAAACAAACCGTTCATTAAGATATATAGGTGAAATTGCCGCCAGCCTTGCTCATGAAATGCGAAATCCTTTGACTAGTATCAAAGGCTATACTCAATATCTTCAAATGATGCTTGCTGACAGGCAGGATATTCAGGATGAACTTGCTACCATAACAAATGAAACAGACAGATTAAATGTAATGTTAAGTAACTTTCTGAGGTTTGCGAAACCCGATATTCCTGATAAAAAGTTTTCAGATTTAAATTCTTTGCTTTCATATGTTCTGAAATTCATGCGGGCAGAGATACCTTCAAATATTCATGTTATTGAGGATTATGCTGAGGTTCCAAAGGTCATGATTGATACATCACAATTTGAGTCTGTTTTTATTAATTTATTTTTGAATGCAATACATGCCATGCCTGATGGAGGTATGCTTAATATAAAAACACATTATAGTAATGAAAGGAAGATGGTTATTATTGAAATTGCGGACACCGGGGTAGGCATACCCAAAGATTTTGCTGATAAAATATTCATGCCGTTTTCTACTACCAAGCCTGATGGTACAGGTCTCGGTTTAGCAATATGCAACAGAATCGTCGATGCTCATAACGGTATAATAGAGGTCGAAAGCAAAGAAGAGAATGGGGCAAAATTCACAATCCTTTTAAGGGCATAATATACAGGAGCACATAGTCATGGTTCAGAATGTACTTATAGTTGATGATGAAATAAATGTTAGACAGCTTTTATCAAAAATACTTTCAAAAAACGGTTATAATACCTTTATTGCTGAGAGCGGGGAAGCCGCCTTACCCATTTTGGAAATGGAGAACATAGACATTGTAATAAGCGATTTAAAGATGCCGGGAATATCCGGTATAACTCTATTGGAACAGGTTAAAAGTATAAATCCGGATATATCATTTATTATTATAACTGCGTTTGCGACAACCCAAACTGCTATAGATGCGCTTAGAAACGGAGCAAGTGATTATATAACCAAGCCGTTTGATATTGATGAAATACTTAATTCTGTTAAGAAACTTTATAAGAACAGCAAGCAGATGGATTCTCTCGTGTCTGATGACAAAACCTTTTTTACAGACAGTTTTAAAACCCAGAGTAAAAGTCCAAGTATGAAGAAGGTTCTGGAACTTGCACAGCAGGTTGCTCCGTCGGATTTGACTGTAATATTAACTGGTGAAACAGGAACAGGAAAAGAAGTCCTTGCTACAGCAATACATCAATGGAGTAACAGGTGTAATGAACCAATGCTGAAGATAAACTGCGGGGCTATTCCGGAGAATCTTCTTGAGAGTGAACTGTTCGGTTATGAAAAGGGTGCATTTACAGGCGCGTCTAAATCAAAACCCGGAAAATTTGAAATAGCAAATAAGGGTACAATCTTTTTAGACGAGATAGGTGATATATCTCCAAAATTGCAGGTAAAACTATTACGGGTACTTCAGGATAAAACATTTGAAAGGCTGGGGGGCCTTAGTTCAATAGAGGTTGATGTAAGAATTATATGTGCTACAAATAAAAATCTGAAAGAAGAGGTTAAGAATGGAAATTTTAGAGAAGATCTATTCTATAGACTGAATGTTGTGCCTATCCAAATACCGCCATTACGGGAGCGGACAGAAGATATTGAAAATCTTGTTTCTTATTTTTTAAGCAGGGTTTCTACTAAAAGCTCATCAAAATCACTTAGTGGAGAAGCTCTTCATTTTCTGAAAAACTATGATTGGCCGGGTAATATAAGAGAGCTTGAAAATATGATAGAGCGTTGTGCTGTAGTTTCAAACGGAAGTATAATAAATTCAGCATGTCTGCCTGAAGAAATAAAGAAAACAGAAAACTTTTCTGAGAATAGTTACGAAACCACAGATAATTTGGCAGACAGTGTTCAAAATAAAGAAGTAGAAGTTATATTAGACGCATTAAAGCAAACATCAAATAATAAAACACAGGCTGCAGAACTCTTGGGTATATCCCGAAGATCGCTTCACAGAAAGCTTGAAAAATATAATCTGAAATAAGAGTCAATTAAGCTGTGCAAGCGCGTTTATGATTATTCCCCTGAACCATGATGCTGAAAACAGGAATCGTCTTAGAAAACTTGCTGATGCGGACGGCATAGGCCCGCTGTCAGGAAAAAATAACCATGTATAATCTAACTGCTCAAGAAGCGAGTTAAGATCAGGAGGAAGTTCTTTACTGTCAGGGTGATTGTTTCGGAATTCCACCGTACTTTTGACAGCCTCATCTATCCTGCAGATCTCGGTCTGCAGAAAATTTATCGTATCTGATCTACTGAAAAAGGTGAGTTCTGAATTGTTATCAGAGCCTTCATTTAATGGCAAAACGGTTTTTGTTTCCGGATATTCAGGAAGCCTGATGTTATTGAAAAAAGAATTAAGTTCAGAATCAGACAGCTGCCGGTTACGCGATGACAGACCAACCGTGCCGATATCAATTAGTCTTTTACTTGATTCACCAAGTTCGTTAAGTCTGTCTGCATATGAGCCCATAATAATATCTGTAAAAACAGTCCGGCCGGACTTATCTTTGGTTTTCTTTCTTTTATTGTTGTATGCGGATGAAAAGAATCCCGGCTTTTGTGTTCTGTATTCATTCTGCATACTGAGCAAATAAGACGGTGAGCCTACTGCATGATATTTATCAGGGATAAACGAGAAATCAAGTCCGGTATATAGGATACTGCCCTTGCTTATCATTAAAGCAATATACATAGCTGTTATACCTACAGATCCCAGCGGAGGAATGACTGTAGGAAGCATATTATTTATTTTCAGCATATTGAATATTGATGTTTCATGGAATTCTGATATAAAAAAATATTTTTGACCTATATGTTTTCTTAAAATTTCCGGTGAGGATGTAAGATCAAAGGCTGCTGGAATATCAAAAACCTCTGGTTTATAAAAGTCAAAAAGGTTTGCATGCTGTGCCTCTACTACCACAACCAAATCAGGCGTTATTGTGTTTTCAAGAAGGCATGAAACAGCAGTGTCCGCGGCAATTATGAAGAGTCTTTTTCTGTTATCCTTAAGAAAGTCAATGCTGTATTCAAGAGATTCTCCCGCACCGGCAACAACAACCTGGCGCTCTGTATTAAGAGAGCCTAGTGGATGATTATTTGACAGCTGTGAAATGTTTTGAAAGATATTTTTAAACCACAGCCTCCCCATATGTATCATCGTAATACGGTTTTTCCAATGAGTTTCGAGAAATGATTCTGCGGTTTTAAAAAGAGATTCATAAAAAACTCTGTTGAGCATATAACCCCTGTTAAGTTTTACAGGTATGATTTTCCGATAACTTTTGAGTCTTATACTGTTAAAAAAATCAAGAATTTCTTCCTGTTTAATCAATCTGTATTCGATTAGATTGAGGGTTTCCGCAGGAATATTCCTAATGCTTAAATCGTAAATATCTTTGTCAAATTCGACAGCTGCAACCGCGGAGTCTTCAGGCAGACTGTGTAAAAGCTCCTTAACACCATAAAAAAGAAGCGGAGATGCAATCAGGTAAAGTGTCTGAGATGTACGAGGAAGCCCCTCAACGCGTTTTTCAGGCGTTGAGGACTCAGAATAAAGCAACCTGCCATTGAAGCTTATATTGGGCCTCTGTCGGCTCTCTACAAGTTCGACGGGCAAAATGTTCATTTAATTAGAAACAAACAACCTTGAAAATACTTCTGAAAAATTGTCTTTAAATTTATCAGATTCAAGAATATCTTTCTGATATTGGCTGTTCAGCCAGTTTTGTGCGGCAAAGCCAACAAGTTCCGGTATAGAATTAAGCTCTTCAGAGCCTTTTTGTTTTTCTTCGATAAGCTGCATTACCAGAACATTATCATCAAGAATCAGTGCTCCGGAAATATCGTTCAGACCCAGGTTATTTATGCTCTTGAGAAAAAATTCGTTGTTTGAAGCACTCGAAAGAATTGTATTATCAGATGAAGGCTGAGTATAGATCGGGAAATCCTGTCCGTAATATGATACACTCGGATTTCCATAGATAATCGGGAAAAAATCAGATTCATGGACAGTAAGTGATGAATCCTGGGCAGCCATTGTGAATCCTTCTGAGGCTGCAAATTCAACAAAATTATCAGCCATTTCGACCAGATAGTCTTCAATAACACCCTTTTCATAGCGTTCCATATAGTTTTTCACATTATTCAGTTCAGAACTTAATGAAAGGTCAGCGTATTCCGGGGTTTTGTCACATCTGTAAATAACCCAGTTCTCATCAGATTCGATTATACCGCTGATTTCTCCTTTTTTAAGATTGAAAATTTTATCCAGCACATCTTCATTATTCAGAACATTTTTAAGTTCATAGTAATATCGTTTTCCCATCTCTCCGCCCTTATCGGCATAGGGATCGCTGGACTGTGTCTTTGCCAGCTCCGTGAACATGGCAGGATTCTCTTCCAGCTTGGTCATTATTTGTTCAGCAGCCTTTTTATCAGAGTTAATTGTAATTCTGCTTATCACAATTGATCTGAACAGATCCGCATTCTTACTTCCGTATTCGGCTATTTTATCCTCGGGGAAGGATGTGTAGGGGAATGTTACAAATCTGTATTTTTTTTCGGCTATAGCCAGATCTTTAAAAAAATCAGATTCATTGTTACTCATCTTTGTTGAATTAAGATCAGAAACAAATCTGCTGTAGTACAGATCTTCTTCAAACCTTTGTCTTATATACTTTTTTTCAGTATTTGAACTCTGAGCATAAAGATTTTCACTGAATTCCCCATTTTCCATATAGGGGCCATAGAGAACTATATTTTCATCCACTGCTCCGGAGGATACAAGAGCCCCGCTGTTTTTCATTTCTTTGATGGATGCGGTACGGAAGACTGTGTTATCAAATGCTGCTCTCCAGACCTGATACTGGATAAACATTGCATTGGAATCATTCATTGAATCACGGTATTGCTCAGCAATACCTGCAACCTGATCTGAAAAAAATGAGCCTTCATAGTAGGTAATATCCTCTCCATCGTAAGAACCGAAGACGATACTTCCTCTTGAAGCCCCGCCGCTTGTAAGCGGCGCACCAATAAAGGTTACTACAATTACAATTAAAATTATTACACTTATAACCCACATTATTGGGTTGTTACGTTTTTTCTTTTCGAGAATTTCTACATTTTCATTAGCTATTTTGCCGTTTTTTCTGCGCTGATTTCTTGATGCCATCTATTGAATTCCTTAAGTAAAAATATGCATTTAAATTCTAACAGCAAACAGTATCATGTGATAATATTTGTGTCAACGAGGATGTAACAGGGCTGTGAATGGCGTTTTGGTAAGTATCGTCTGTCCCGGAGAGCATATATTCAATTGGGTATAAAAAAAGATTCAGAAATCATTACAGATAACTAAATCTTTTAATTTTTATCGGGCTGAGTGGATTTGAACCACCGGCCTCGCCGTCCCGAACGGCGCGCGCTCCCCCTGCGCCACAGCCCGTATGTATTAAAATCAAAAGCCCTTGAAGTTTTTACTCCAAGGGCTTGTTCGGGAGCGACGGGGATTGAACCCGCGATCTCCGGCTTGACAGGCCGGCGCGATAACCGACTTCGCCACGCCCCCTTAAGGTATTGGTAATATATCCAACTAGCATAAAACTGTCAATAAGATATAAAAAATATTTTAACCTTTTTAGTTTAAAAGCCTGTGCGCCGAATATCAAAATACAATGAAGAAAATGCCGTTTTTTGCAGTAATAATTATCCTTTTTGCGATATCAGGAGTGGAGGCACAGACTCTTGAGTATACGGTGCAAAAGGGTGATACCCTTTATAGCATAAGTAAAAAATACAATATCAAGATTACAAGTCTTAAAAGTCTGAATGATATAGACGATCCTTCAAAACTATACCCCGGAATGAAGATTATGATTCCCGGCGGCTATACTGTTAAAAAAGGCGACACCCTTTACAGTATAGCAAAAAATTATGATATTACTGTTGGTGAACTTATTAAGCTTAACAGTCTTGATAAAGATGCTGTTATAAAGCAGGGGCAGTTTCTTCATGTGCCTGCGGATGCAACGCCTGCCTCGGTTATAAATAAAAGCAGTTCAAGTAGTTCAGCCAGATCCGGTAAAGATCTTTACTGGCCTCATGGAGGAACACGAACATCGCTCACAGGTAAATTGAGGGGTATTCAGATTGAGGGTTCTCCCGGTGATGAAATTGTGTCTGTTGCAGGCGGAACAGTCGTCTGGGCATCAAATTACGGTCTGTACAAGAAACTTATACTTATTGAGAGCAGAAGCGGAATAGTCTACGGTTATGGCGGAAATGAGATTACCTCAGTCAAGGTAGGTGATTCGGTATCACCGGGAAGTATCATCGGCAAGCTTGGAAAAAGCTCTGATAAATTAAAGGTATATTTCTTTGTCTATAAGGACGGCAAACCCCTTGATCCGGCTAAGGCGCCGCGCGTTTAACTAAAACTTATTGATATAAAAAAGGCTGTTCATATTTGAACAGCCTTTTTTTGTATATTTTTGAATAACTATCAGTTGAGTGATAATAAAACACCCGCGGCTATGGCTGAGCCGATAACTCCTGCAACATTGGGTCCCATTGCATTCATAAGCAGAAAGTTGCCCGGATCTTCTTCCTGTCCAACCTTCTGTACAACACGGGCTGCCATGGGTACAGCGGAAACTCCTGCCGCACCTATCATCGGGTTGATCTTTCCTCCGCTTATCTTGGACATAAGTTTTCCAAGCAGTACACCGCCGCCGGTTCCGATTCCGAAGGCAATACATCCAAGAACTATTATGAATATTGTTCTGAAGTTCAGGAATGCCTCTGCCTGCATCTTTGAACCGACAGATATACCAAGGAAGATTGTAACAATGTTTATCAGCTCGTTCTGTGCTGTTTTTGAAAGACGCTCTGTAACACCGCATTCCTTGAACAGGTTTCCAAGCATCAGCATTCCAATCAGCGGGGCTGATGCAGGAATAAGCAAAGCTGTTACAATTGTGGTGATTATTGGAAAGAGGATTTTTGTCCTTTTGGAAACCGGTTTTGGATCTTCCATTCTTATAAGGCGCTCTTTCTTTGTAGTCAAGGCACGAATTATGGGCGGCTGAATAATAGGCACAAGGGCCATATAGGTATAGGCCGCAACCGCAATAGGTCCGAGAAGGTGTGAGGCCAGCTTTGATGTCAGATATATCGCTGTTGGCCCGTCTGCTCCTCCGATTATTGCTATTGAGCATGCCTCTGCAAAGTTAAAGCCTAGGTCGTGTGACGCAAGAAAGGGTATTGTTCCAAGTGCTTTTGCTCCCAGCAGGGTAGCAAAGATACCAAGCTGGGCTGCCGCTCCGAGAAGGAATGTCTGAGGCTTGCCAAGCAGTGGTCCGAAGTCTGTCATTGCGCCTATTCCCATAAAAATAATCGGCGGGAATATTCCGATTTTGACTCCATAATAAAAGTAGTACAGCAGTCCGCCTTCTTCAAGAATTCCTGTCATAGGAAGGTTTACAAGTATTGCACCAAAGCCTATGGGAATGAGCAGAAGGGGTTCATACTGTTTTGCTATAGCCAGATAGATCAGCAGCGCTCCTACGCCCATCATGACTAGATTCTGCCATGATATGGACTGAAAAGCAGTGCTGTCTATAAAGCTGCTAAAAAGATCAATAAAGCTCATTCAGTGTCTCCATTAACCGATGTCCATCAGCGGCTGACCTTCAGTTACATTTGCACCCGGAGCAACGTGTATTGCTTTTACTGTTCCTGTATGGGATGCAAAAACCTCAATATCCATTTTCATGGCTTCCATGATAATTAAAAGATCTCCTGACTTTACTGAAGCACCCTCAGCAACCTTTATTTCTTTTATTGTACCGGTAATAGCGGCCTTCTCTGATGCTCCTCCTGCTGAAGCTGCCGGTGCTGACGAAGCAGCAGGTGCAGCGGGAGCTGCCGGAGCCGCAGGTGCTGCCGGAGCAGCGGGGGCTGCGGGTGCAGCCGGAGCGGCAGGTGCAGCGGGAGCTGCCGGAGCGGCGGGAGCTGCCGGTTGTGCAAGGCTTACCACAAAACTCTGTCCTTCATTTTCAATAGTAAGGACATTTCCATTACGTTCAACGTTTATGTCGTATAATTTACCTTCATATTCAAATTTGATATTTTTATTCATAACACTAAGCTCCTGATCTTATTTGGATAGTTTATTATTGTTGACCCACGGGTCAAATGTATTATAACCGCCAACGGCCCAATTTGAGGCCCTCGGGGCAACAGCATCATCATCCTCAGATGCCAGGTAGGCAGCAGCCGCAGCTGCGACCCAGTTTGGTGTACCGGCTTCAGCAGAAGATGCTGCTGTAGCAACCGCAACAAGAACCGGAAGGGGAACCTCCGATTTTTTTGCAGACTTGCCCGATAGCCTTTTTTTTACTGTAGCTGGTTTACCGGTTTTATCGGTATGCGAAAGCTTTCTGATAATTACCATCAGAACGCTTAGCAGCACAAGGATCAGGAATACAATAAGAATTCCCAAACCGGAAGCCATTAAACTGTAACTGAATTGTTCCTGCATATTATGCTCCAATTATCCTTAAAGAGGTATGTTCCCATGTTTTTTATCAGGTCGTTCTTCTCTCTTTCGTATATTCATTTCCAGGGCTCTGATTAACTCAACCCTTGTATAATCCGGGTCAATTATGTCATCAACAAGACCAAGGCCCGCGGCAACATAGGGATTCATGAACTGTTCCCTGAACTCGGCAATCTTCTCTGCGCGCTTTGCTTCAGGGTCTGCCGCCTCTTTAATCTCTTTTCTGGATATAACATTTGCAGCGCCCTCAGCACCCATTACTGCAATTTCTGCTGTTGGGAAGGCTAGTACGCGGTCATAACCCAGAGACTTTGACGACATTGCAATCATTGAACCACCATAGGATTTTCTCATGATAAGGGCCATCTTGGGGACAGTTGCTTCTGCAATAGCGTATAGGATTTTTGCTCCGTGTCTGATTATTCCGCCATGCTCCTGAGCAATGCCCGGAAGGTAGCCGGGAACGTCTACAAGTGAGATTACAGGTATATTGAAAGAATCACAGAACCTGATAAATCTTGCGCCCTTGTCTGAAGAATTGATATCAAGTGATGCCGCCATATATTTCGGCTGGTTGGCAAAGATACCGACAGTTCTTCCGTTTAGTTTAGCAAATCCTACTACAACACTCTGTGCCCAGTCTTTATGAACCTCAAGAAAAGAGTTTGTGTCAAAAACTTCACTGATTATATCTCTTACATCGTAGGGTTTTTTAGCTTCATCCGGAATGATAGACATAATTTTTTCACTCTTACGTTCCGGAGAATCACCCATATCCATAATTGGAGGCTGCTCTTTATTGTTTGAAGGCAGATAGTTCATTAACTGTCTGATGAATGTAAAACATTCAGCTTCAGTTGAAAATCTGAAATGGGCTACACCGCTTTTAGCACAATGTGCCGATGCTCCGCCAAGATCTTCATGTGAAATAATCTCTCCTGTTACAGCCTTAATTACATCAGGTCCTGTAATATACATATGACTTGTACCTTCAACCATGAAAATAAAGTCGGTAATTGCAGGAGAATATACAGCTCCGCCTGCACAGGGCCCCAGAATAACTGAGAACTGAGGGATAACCCCTGATGAGATTGTGTTATTCCTGAATATTTTTGCATAGCCGTTCAGGGAAAGAATTCCCTCCTGTATTCTTGCTCCGCCGGAGTCATTCACCTGTATAAAAGGTGCTCCATTTTTAAGCGCAAGACTCTGTGCTTCTGCAATTTTTTCAGCGTGCATTTCTCCAAGTGAACCGCCAAGAACTGTGAAATCCTGTGATGAAACAAAAACCTGTTTGCCATCAATTTTTCCAGTACCGGTTACTACTCCATCACCGGCAAACCTTTTGTCTGCCATACCGAATTCTGTACTTCGGCCTTTTATATAGGCCTGACTTTCGATAAAAGAGCCTTCGTCCATTAGGCTGTTTATGCGTTCACGCGCAGTAAGCTTGCCTTTTTCGTGCTGTGCTTTAATACGGGACTCTCCCCCGCCTTTAAGCATCTTTGCTCTTAGCTCTTTAAATTCTTGTAACTTTTCACTGTTACCCATTTTACCCCCCGCAAAGAATAAATGAAATTTATAAAAAACCTTTTTATTAAGGAGATTGATTTCCCCTTTATTCCATGTTGCATAATAGCATCAGTTTATGGTTGCGTAAACAAGAACTTACTTTGTTTTTATATATTTTAATTAAAATTTATAGTAGATATTTTTGCATTAATGTTATCCATCTTGCCGGAGATGGTATTCTGAAAGCCATACGGTCAAGTTCATTTTTTTCATTTTTAAATGATATCTGGACTACTGTATCATTAAGAGGTTTGTCGCAGAAGAAGTCTGTTGTACCAATTGTTTTTATTGAATTTCGGGGAATAAATGCTTCTATTCCTCCAAATCTTGAATGGTAATAAACACCTTCTTTAACAAGCGCTATTGCTCCGGTTTTTCTGATTGGTTTTTTAAGTTTGTTCTCCTGTCCGTACCATGTTACACCAAATGACGCAAGAAGTATTTCATTCTTGGGAAATTTTCCGGAAAGGTGTTTTGATTCCATATTCCTTATTAAAGCCATTATAAGTACTATGCCGAAAATTATTATACCGAGCATAACCGGTGAAAGGTTTACAATAGAATCCATTAGAGCCTCTTAAGATATTTTATTGCTTTTCTATAAGCCAGTTTTTTGCCAAGATCATTCTCATTTATACTCTGAATAAATGATAGTGCTATTTCCTCATCAGTTTTACCCTTTGCTCTAAGCTTCTCTATATAAGCCTTGTTATCAAGAAGTGCAATGTAGACCGGATCTTTTAAATCTCTATTAGAACTATTCATGATAATTGTAATTAGAACAATGGAGGCAGATAATATCATTGTAATTAGAAAATCCCATCCGGGATCCGCTACCAGGTAACGCATAAGTGAGTTAGGGTTTCCTGCATTAAAAATTGAATACACATCAATCAGCATCAAAAGGGCAAGTATAATGTAAAATACAAGTTGCTTGTTTATCTTCAAAAAAAAACTCCAGTTAAAATAAAGGGATGTTTACCGGAAAATTAACCGGATAACATCCCCTTAATCAGTTAGTTTCTTAAAATAACCGAGTAAAGATTATTTTAGAAATGCCAGTTGGCCTGTCCTACAGGGATGGCTGCCCATTCCTCTTCAGCTTTTTCCCAAGCTTCGTCGCTTGCTTCAGCTTCCCAAACAGTAAGACCTCTTTCTTCACGGGTTGCTCCCGGAAGTGTGTTATCAAGGATCATTGTTATGATTGCAGTTACAGCCATACCGGTTGTACAAATTGTCTGAAAAATATTTGTTACAACGTAGACTGCACTACCTGCTTCACCTGTTACCATTGATGCTGCAGTAAAATGTGCGGGAACTGTAAGTCCTGCAAAGAATCCAACACCAATTATAAAAAGGTTTCTTGCATTGTTGAAGTTGGTGAACTGAAGGTTGGAAAGACCGGTTGCGGCAATAAGACCGAACATTGCAAAGAAAAGAGCTCCTACAATCGGCTGAGGCATGGTTGCGAGAACCATTCCGAATTTACCGAAGAAAGGAAGAACTATAAGAATTATACCTGCGCAGCGTATAACTCTTCTACTTGCAACACGGGTAAGACCTATTGAACCGATGTTTTCCGAGTATGATGTAGTACCGTTACATGTCTGGAATATGGAAGCAATAAGACATCCTACTCCCTCAGCACCTATACCCTTTGATATAATCTTTGATGTCGGAACCGGAGCTTCTGCAATTCTTGCACATGAATAGTAGTCACCTACAGATTCGATCATTGAACCAATATAACCGGCGATCATACCAAGAGCACCTGCAATGGTTATTGCGTTAAATGTAGGAAATCCCCATTTAAAAGGAATGATCGGTTTTACCCAGAATACAGGTGCTGATCCGATAAGCTCAAGACCGCCTCTGAGGTTTGCCGGGTTTCCTTCAGGAATCCATCCGGCTACTGTTCCAATCCATGCACATAGCCAGCCAAGGATAACCGCAAAAAGAATCGGGAAAAGTGCGAATACTTTAGATTTTCTTGCAAATACCTGGGAAAAAAGAACAATTGCCAGGAATGTTATAAGTGAAATAACCCAGTTTCCGGCCATCCATGGGGCACCTACACCATAGAGTGCAAGACCTATCATTGCAATAGTCGGGCCGATAACAATCGGACTGAATGCCCTTTTGATTAATCCCATAAGACCTGTATAACCGATTATAATCTCAAACAGTGATGCTACCATTACCGCGGCGGATACCTGCTGAATCATAACCTCATAACCAAGTCCTTCTGCTGCAACCATACCTACAATTGCAAACATTGGACCCAGGAATGAAAATGTACCACCCTGCAGAATCGGGAGTCGGTTACCGATGGGAGACTGCTGAATCAGTGTTGTGATTCCCGCACAGAAAAACATTGTTGAAATAAGAAGTGCAAGTTCTTCTGTGGGCAGACCCATAGCTCCTCCGATAATAATCGGAATTATAACAGTTGAACCGAACTGAGTCAGGAACTGCTGGGCTCCGAGAAGAAAGGCAAGTCCCCATTTAGGTTTGGAACCTATAGGATAGATTACCCAACTTTCTCCTTTTTTTGCTTCGTCGCTCATAAATCCTCCAAAAAAAGTTTATTTTAGAACAGAAATACAATTTCTGTTACTCCCATAAGAAATTAAAAAAAAATTTTAAATTAAGATTTGAGGTGATATTTTCCCGGTTAGTAAATCTCCCAAAAGAAGAGAAATTATTATTTAACATCATTTACTCTTTTTTAAGTGACAGCCTTGATATTTGTTTAGATATCATATTAGCTGTATATTAGATAATAGATAGATTCTATGGCATATATAAGATATACGTCAAGTTAAAATTTCAAAAAAAATGTTTGCCCCGAATGTTAATATTAACTGTCACCCCTATGGGGGCTAAAAAAAGTCCCATGAAACTCTGTTATTATGTTTCTACGACAAAAACAATACAGGAGGAAT
>PDWJ01001699.1_pt1 | contig 25974 bp, 24 predicted proteins | sample 1430881 | NCBI WGS metagenome assembly PDWJ01 (sample SAMN01162460, study PRJNA174530) | Oral metagenome, whole genome shotgun sequencing project. | biome: Marine environment; feature: Marine mammal; material: Swab sample of the gingival sulcus; isolation source: swab sample of gingival sulcus...
TGTCAGGAACACCGATACGGCGGAACAAAAAGGCTATGATGCGGGTAAAAAAGTATCGGGTATTAAGCGTCATATAGCGGTCGATACTCAAGGTTTGCCTCAGGGTATCTGGGTCACAACAGCCAATATAACTGATCGATCAGGCGCATTGACACTGTTGGAAAATAACAAGGAAAACCTGATTAAAGTCAGTAACATACTAGTTGACGGTGGCTATACGGGCAAACCCTTTGCAGACGGCGTAAAGGAACGAATTGGGGCGACTGTAGAAGTAGCTAAACGTAACGAATTACATCCATTCAAGGTCATTCCAAAGCGCTGGGTGGTCGAACGTTCTTTCGGATGGCTGGAAAAATGCAGGCGACTTTGGAAGAATGCCGAACGTAAACTTAACACCCGTTTGAGCTTTGTTCATCTGGCATTTTTAGTGTTATTGCTGAAAAGATCTTAAACAGGCTCTAAGAGACTGTAAACCATAACAAGACTAACACCCCATCCAATTATATAGTTTGACTGCGATCATTGCTGAAATACCTATCATAAAAAAGTACATAAAATGAAAAAATTTATTATATTTATTCTGAAAAAAATTATCTAATAATAACAAGACACAGGCAAAGCCTGAAAAAACTAGAAAAAAAGCTCCCAGATGAAAGAAAAATTCGTTAAAAACACACCAGAGATAGGAGACTATTATCGAAAGCGACCCTAGCACCAGCATTAAAATTATCTTTTTAAAAGAAATCATATAGTCACTTTTCATGCCTGCACCCTTATCTGCGATTATACTCATTTGGTGCTAATATAGACTCACTCATAGACCAATACCTCCACCATGACCATTCGCTGTATCGCTTTTGACCTAGATGACACTTTATGGGAATGCCATAGTGTCATAGATCGTGCTGAACGCTACCTTTACCAACAACTACAACGATACTGTCCTTCCATTACCCAATACTATTCTTACGAAGCCTTCATACAGTCCCGAGGCTACTTTAGCCAAGCTCACCCGGAACTAAAATACAATATGACGCAAATGCGCCTGAATTGGTTACGGGAACTCCTGAGCGAACACGGCTATCCAACAGAGCCATTGGCACAACAGTTGTTTCATACTTTTTGGTTGGAACGTAACAAGGTAAGCCTATTTCCGAATGTGTTAGAACAATTAGCAGCATTACGTCTACACTACCCCTTAGGCGTTATTACTAATGGCAATGCTGATGTGCATCACATTGGTATCGGTTATCTGTTTAATTTTACCCTTAGTTCAGCTGAGGCTAGCGCTGCCAAACCAGACAGCTCTATTTTTCGGCAAGCTTTGGCGCTGGCTAATGTAGAGGCTCATGAAATGGTGTATGTGGGCGACGACCCGGAAAGGGATATTCGGGGAGCCAGTGAAGCGGGTTTGCGTACCATTTGGTTTAATCCTCAGGGTCATGCGGGATTAACTGGGCTTAATCCTGATGCAGTCATGACGAATTTTGCTGAACTTACACAACTTATTAAAGTATTATAAAGCTTTATCAGGGCTTCAACGATTATACAAATAACTCCTGAGCAACCACTCCTTTGCCAGATGACTTCAAGGATGAAGACTGACAAGGAAGAGGAATATTATGCAACATAGCCAAACAATTAATATGAGTGCGCGTGACCTAGATGCTTGGGTCAAACGCTTGTGGGTATCCGAAAATCAGGCAGATTTTCATCATATTCGTCACATTATAGAAGAATTGATGGAACTCTCGCTCACTCAAACCGATCCTTTGCAGCCCAATGCTTTAGATGTTGCTGAAAACTTGCGTTCGGTAGAGGCCGATCAGACCACTTTGTTGGCTGCACTCTTATCGTCCCCCGCTCTTGCCAATTATACTGACCTAGCTGAGGTAGAGCAGACTTACGGGCGTTCGGTGGCCACCTTATGTGAAAATATGCTCACACTGCATCATTTCCGTGAGAACACCCAAAATAACGCGGATCTATCACAAAAAGAGCAGGCTGAACAAGTGCGCCGCATGTTGTTAGCTATGATCAAAGATGTTAGAGCCGTACTCATTAAACTATCTTGGCATTTACAATACCTGCGCTTGTTGGCACGCCAAGAAATCAATTACCAGCATCAGATTGTAGCTCGGCAAACATTAGACATCTTTGCACCACTCGCTAATCGTCTGGGCATTAGCCAGTTTAAGTGGGAATTAGAAGACCTTGCCTTCCGTTTTCTTGAGCCAGAACAATATCGGAATATTGCTAAATCACTCGCGGATACTCGTTTAGAACGAGAAAATTATATTGAAAACTTCATTACCTTAATCCGTGAGATGATTAATAAAACGCACATTAAAGCAAGCATCTATGGACGCCCTAAGCATATTTACAGCATTTGGAAAAAGATGCAGCGCAAAGTAGTCGATATTAACCACCTATATGATTTACGTGCCATTCGCATTATTGTCGAAGACATAGCAACCTGCTACGAAGTATTAGGCATGGTGTATGAGCGCTGGGAGCATATACCCGAAGAGCGAGACGACTACATTGTTAAACCTAAGCCTAATGGCTATCAATCTATTCACACAGTAGTCATTGGCCCGCAAGGTTGCCATGTTGAAATCCAGATACGTACTGCCGAGATGCACCAACTCGCAGAAATGGGGGTTGCTGCACACTGGCGTTACAAGGAGGGTGGGCGACACGATCGCACATTGGAACGAGTTATTGCCTCCCTACGCCGCTTGCTGGACAATGATGTTGAAGACGGCGAACTACTGGAAAACTTTCATACCGAATTATTTTCTGACCGTGTTTTTGTACTCACTCCCAAAGGGCGTGTCATTGATCTTGTCAAAGGCGCTACACCGATTGATTTTGCCTACGCGATTCACACAGACATTGGACACCGCTGCCAAGGTGCCAAAGTCAATGGCGCCATTGTTCCGCTCAATTATGAGCTAAATAATGGTGAACAGGTCGAAATCTTAACAGGCAAAGAAGCACGTCCTAAAATGAACTGGTTGAATGAAACCTTAGGCTATGTGCGTTCTTCTCGTACTCGTCAAAAAATAAACCACTGGTTTCGTCAGCAAAATCACGAAAAAAATTATCAGGAAGGTCAAGCTATTCTGGAACGGGAAAAGCACCTGCTTAATCTGCCTAAGCTCAGCTTGGCTGAATTAGTACAGCAGTTTAGTCGTCAAAATGAACGAGACTTTCTGATTGCATTGGGCAGAGGTGACATTAGCCAACGCCAATTATCCGACACCTTAATTCGTTCACGCAGTAGTGAAATTCACTTTCGTAAGGTTAAGAAGAAACCTTCGGCTAAAAGCAGTGATGTTATTGTGCGGGGTGTGGGTGACCTGTACACGCAAATTGCGCAATGCTGTCAGCCTGTACAAGGTGATGCCATTATTGGTTATATTACCCAAGGACGTGGTATATCCGTACATCGTAGCGACTGTCCCAATATTACCCATTTGTCTAAAGAACAGAAAAACCGATTGATTGAAATCAGCTGGGGAAGAAATCAAACAGACTACGCTGTCGATATTCTAATTTGTGGCTACAACCAACCCGGTATGCTACGGGATGTGGCTGAAGTATTGGCACGCGCCAATATCAATGTACTTAGCATCAGCAGTCGCCCCCTTCACGATCAAGAATTTGCCAGAATGGACATTACTATACAAATTCAGGACAGGAGACATTTATCAGAAACCTTGGAGCGCCTAATGCAGTTACCTTCGGTTACTGATGTACAGCGCAAGGTCTAAAATGTGGAGCGGTAAGCTACCCTAAAAAGCTATTTGCACAGAAGTGACCTGTCCACCACGTAATACGGTAAGCTTGGCCGAACCGCTGTTCGCCAAAACTTGCATAGCGCGTAAGCTGGCAGCGTTACTGTTTAATTTAATGCCATTAATTTGAGTCACAATATCCCCCGCCTGTAAACCTGTCATGCTAAACAAGGCGGGATTACTGCCTGGCATTATACGATATCCTGTTAGCCGACCATTTTGCGATACCGGTGCTGGACGTAAAACCTCCAGCAACTTGGTATTATCTGACATGATTTGCTGACGAAAACTACCTAGACTGGTAGCTTGTCCATTTGCCACGTCTGTTGGCTGACTGTGTGATTGATTAGGAACAGACACCCCAGCGCTTCCATCGCCATGGGATCTGCCATCATGCCTATCAGGTTGTATCGGCACGCCAGTGCTCGGATCTATACTTATATCCTGCTGCATTATCTTTTGCATAGCAGGATCTTTATACTGTGGAATCGCTGGTTCTACAAAATATTCAGGATCAGCATCAGGCGCTGCCTGAGCTGCATCATGACTGGCTTCCAACATCGGCAGTTTGACCTCTTGCTTTTCGCCATCCCAACTCACTTCGATACGGTCAGCAAATACCTTTTCCAATTTAGCATTTGTTTCACCCACCGGCTCGCCAATGCCAACCACATGCTGCTCCCCACGCACATCAATCATCGCAAGCGCTGCATTGCCTGGCAGGGCATATACACCAACTAGCTTAATTGGCTCACGTGGTTTAGGCGGTGGTGTAACCACTTCTACTTGTTGCACCGCTGGCATCAGCGTAGGTTCAGCCGGAGGGGTATAACGCCCTAATAAATGGTAGGCTGCAATTTCCTGCCCCAATTGCTGAGAATTGGTATTGGCATTGATCACTTCGACTTGCTCAGCTTTAGTTTCAGACAGTGATACCATCAAGGAAGGATCAGCCGGAAACAGCATCCAGGTTAACCTTGCCAATAAGAAACCGCTGAAAATAACCAATAATAGGGTTACGTGGTCGGGTAGTTTTTCCAGTACGCGGTCAAATAATTGTTGTTGCTTCAGTTTTTGCATATCCTTAGCCTGATAAAATCAGCTTTTAGCGCCATAATATTCCTGATACCATTCCACAAAGCGACTAACGCCTTCCCTGACGGGGGTAGATGGTCGATAGCCGACATCTTTTACCAATGCTTCAACATCTGCAAAGGTGTCAGGTACGTCCCCTGCTTGTAAGGGTAACAGATTTAACTCGGCTTTCTTCCCCAACTGTTCCTCCAGAACTGCGATAAAATCAAGCACCTCCACAGGTTGTTGGTTACCTATATTATAGACCCGCCAAGGTGATAAACTGCTGCTGGGATCAGGTTGTTTAGCATTCCAGTCAAAATTTGACCTAGCGGGATGGTCTACGGTGCGAATAATACCCTCAATAATGTCATCTATATAGGTAAAATCGCGCCTATGTTGACCATAGTTATAAACATCAATTGGCTTGTCAGCCAAAATTGACTGAGTAAATTTGATTGGCGCCATATCAGGTCGACCCCAAGGCCCATAAACCGTAAAAAACCGTAAGCCCGTTGTCGGCAAACCATATAAATGCGAATACGTATGTGCCATCAGTTCATTCGACTTTTTGGACGCCGCATAAAGCGATAGCGGATGATCCACATTATGGTGCACTGAAAAAGGCATGGTTTCATTCGCCCCATAAACAGAACTTGAGGAAGCATAGACCAAATGCTTTACACCCTGATGCCGACAACCTTCCAACACATGGGCAAAACCAACGATATTACTATCAATATAGGCCAAAGGATTTTCTAGCGAATAGCGTACCCCTGCTTGTCCACCCAAATTGATGACAATATCAAACGCCTGCTCGGCAAATAAACGCTTCACGCCTTGTCGATCTGCCAAATCCATCCGAATAAACTGAAACTGGCCGGACATATCTTGTTGCCTTAATTGCGCTAGGCGACTCTCTTTCAACGCAACAGAATAATAAGCATTCATATTATCCAGCCCTACCACTTCATCACCCCGCTGTAACAAGGACTGCGCCGTCTGCATGCCAATAAAACCGGCTACCCCTGTCACCAAAACTCTCACTAGCAACCTCTACTGTTTACTGAATAATCAATTTAGCGACTTCTCGATATTTTTCAGCCGTTTTTTCAATAATGTCTTGCGGTAATTCTGGTGCAGGTGCTGTCTTATCCCAATCCAGTGTTTCCAAATAGTCCCGAACAAACTGCTTATCAAATGACGGTGGGTTTATACCGATCTGATATTGAGCCATCGGCCAGAAGCGAGACGAATCTGGTGTTAGAATCTCGTCAATCAATACCAGATTATCTTGCTCATCCAAACCAAATTCAAATTTGGTATCTGCAATAATAATACCGTTGTCTTTGGCATGAATCACCGCTTGTGCATACAAATGCAAACTGACTTCACGCACTTTTTCAGCTAGTCGCTTCCCCAGCTTTCTTTCCATTTGTGCAAAGTTGATATTCACATCATGAGCCCCGATATCGGCCTTAGTCGAAGGTGTAAAAATAGCCTCAGGTAACTCACTCGCCAATGGCAAATCAGGTGGTAAAAGCACATCACACACAGCACCAGTTTGCTGATAATCCTTCCACGCTGACCCCGCCAAATAGCCACGCACAATGGCTTCTATAGGTAATGGCTTTAGGCGCTTTACCAACATACTGCGTTCAGCCAGCATTAACCTTTCATCAGCAGATAGTGGCAAGTCATCCAAAGTCATCTCGCTCAAGTGGTTACGAGTCACATGCTTTAAGCGCTCAAACCAAAATTTAGCCACTTGCGTCAATACGACACCTTTACCCGGGATAGGAGCAGGAAGAATGACATCAAAGGCAGACAAACGATCGGTAGCAACAATCAGTAAGTGCTGATGATCCACCTCATAAATATCACGCACCTTACCCCGTGCCAGCAAAGGTAAGCGTGAGAGAGACGTTTCCATAACTGGCTGAGTATTTTTACTCATACTTGCAGCGGCTCCATTGCTTCATAATGTAGTGTGAAAGATTCAGACGCGATATACTAGCAGATTTTTCGTTACACAAGGGTAGGCTAGCATGACGCAAGCACAGGTGGGCGTTGTCATGGGCAGCAACAGCGACTGGAAAATTATGTCCAGCGCCGTTGAGCAATTGGAAAAATTTGGCGTTGCGCATGAATACAAAGTAGTTTCAGCTCACCGCACGCCGGATTTGTTATTTGAATATGCCAATACTGCCAAGCAGCGTGGTCTGCAATGTATTATTGCAGGCGCGGGGGGTGCAGCACATTTACCCGGTATGCTAGCGGCCAAAACGGCAATTCCAGTACTAGGCGTGCCAATTCCATCACATCATTTAAATGGCTTGGATTCACTATACTCCATAGTACAAATGCCCAAGGGTATACCCGTTGCAACTTTCGCCATTGGTGAAGCAGGTGCAAGCAATGCTGCTTTATTTGCCATTTCACAATTAGCTTTGCACGATCAAACCCTAGCCAAAAAACTAAATGACTATCGTGAGGCGCAACGCCAACATGCGCTGAATATGCCCTTACCTCCTGAAACTGACTAATTATTACAGGTATCCATTCATTCTATGCTGCTTCCTGGATCTACTCTTGGCATGCTGGGCGGTGGCCAGCTTGGTCGCATGTTCGTCATTGCCGCACGCACACTAGGCTACAAAGTTATTGTATTAGAGCCAGACCCACATAGCCCCGCCGGACAGCTTGCTAACCAGCATATTATGGCGGCTTATGATCAGACAGATGCGCTGGATCAATTTGGTCAACAGTGCCAAGTCATTACGACTGAATTTGAAAATATCCCAGCAAACACACTGGATTATTTAACCCGCTTTTGCCCAGTGCGTCCATCGGCTCATGCGGTGCAAATTGCCCAAGATCGCATCGTCGAAAAGAATTTTGTGCGTCAATGTGGCTTATCACCTACTCCTTATGTAGCTATTCGCCAAGCTGAAGACATTGCCAAAGCCCGTCAACAAATCCAGTTTCCTGCTATTTTAAAAACAGCGCGACTAGGGTATGACGGTAAGGGGCAAATCACCATTAATCAAGCCTCTGAGCTTGAGCAAGCTTTCCAAAGCTTACAAGAGGTAGCTTGTGTTTTGGAACAGAAAGTCGATTTAGCCACAGAAATTTCTGTCATTCTGGCGCGTAATAGCGCAGGAGAAACCCGTTGTTTTCCAGTAGCAGAAAATATCCATAAAAATGGTATTTTACACCAAAGTATTGCCCCTGCTCGGGTCAGTAGCGCTTTGGCAAAACAAGCTAAAGCTGCTGCACGACGCATCGCCCATCAACTGGATTTTATCGGTGTTATGGCAGTGGAATTTTTCGTCACACGCCAAGGGGATTTATTAATTAATGAAATGGCACCCCGCACGCACAATAGTGGACATTATACACTAGACGCTTGCTACACCTCACAGTTTGAACAGCAAGTACGCATGGTCTGTGACCTACCCTTTGCTGATCCTAGCCAGCACACAGCTGTTGTCATGGTGAACTTGTTAGGCGATATATGGGGTCATAGCCAACCGCAATGGCAAGATCTATTACAAAGCCCTCTCAGCAAACTGCACCTGTACGGTAAACAAGAAGCGCGACTAGGCCGAAAAATGGGGCATTACTGTGCATTGGCAAACGATCTTGAAACAGCACTTGCAGAAGCTGAGGCTATTTTTCCCCGTTTGCAAGCAGGTAATGCAACATGACCAATAAGTCATACTTAAACAGCATTCGTCAAGATATTCGTTTTGAAGCAGAATTGGCTGGCCATCCTTTTATATTTACCAGCACTTGGGGTATTTTTTCACCACGAACGATTGATGAAGGCACGGAATTACTACTGAAATACTTAGAGATTCAACCGATGGATGATTGCTTTGATCTTGGCTGTGGTTACGGTCCTATTGGCTTGGTCATGGCAAAACTTGCCCCACAGGGCAAAACCTTGATGGTGGATAAAGACTTCATGGCAGTTGAGTACAGTAATCGTAATGCAAAGCTCAACAAACTTCCTAATGCCCAAGCCATGTTAAGCAATGCTTTTCAGCATATTGATCCTGCATTGCGCTTTGATGTGGTAGCCTCGAATGTGCCAGCTAAAGTAGGTAAAGAAATGATGGCTATTATGCTGCATGATATGCAACAGCACCTCAAACCGCATGGTCGCGTTTATCTGGTAACAATTAATGGTTTACGTGAATACATGAAGCGCAATTTACAGGACATGTTTGGCAATTATAAAAAATTAAAACAAGGAAAGAATTATACCATCGCTTATGCAGAAAAATTATCCTGAATTTGTATTATTTATGAGCTATTCTTTTTAATGGATACAATCACTTGTCTTAACTGCCCGCCACACGCATTCCTTTAAAAAAATTTTTGTTAAAGTCCTTTCAAGTCTGATTTTCATTCAAGACTACTTTATGATATGACTTATAAGATATAAGCAACTTAATAGCTTGTTCCTTAAAAGTAGCAGAGGATTTCTTATGGCTGAAGAACTGAACCGAGCAGCGCTGGATTACCACCGTTATCCCACGCCAGGAAAACTGGAAGTAAACCCTACCACGAATATGGTTAACCAACGCGACCTAGCTTTGGCCTATTCACCCGGCGTTGCCGCTGCTAGCCTAGCCATTGAAGCCGATCCGCAAAATACTTCGCTCTATACCACTCGTGCTAATTTAGTCGCTGTTATTAGTAACGGCACAGCCGTTTTAGGCTTAGGTGCTATTGGTGCTTTGGCTTCCAAACCAGTCATGGAGGGCAAAGCCGTTTTGTTTAAAAAATTTGCTGATGTCAATGCTTTTGATATTGAAGTGGATACCACGGATGTTGACCGTTTTGTTGATGCCGTCAGCTTGCTTGAGCCTACCTTTGGCGGTATTAATCTAGAGGATATCAAAGCACCAGAGTGCTTCGAAATTGAGCGCCGCCTCAAAGAAAAAATGAATATTCCCGTGTTTCATGATGACCAGCATGGGACTGCCATTTGCGTCGCCGCCGCTATCAGTAATGGACTAAAAGTGGCTAATAAGAAAATAGCAGAGGTCAAATTAGTTTGCTCAGGTGCAGGAGCGGCTGCTATTGCTTGCTTAAACCTATTGGTAGAAATGGGTTTAAAAAAGGAGAACATTACTGTCAATGATCGCTTTGGCATTATTTATAAAGGTCGTCAGGAAGAGATGAACCCCTATAACTCAGCCTATGCGATTGATACTGATGCGCGCACCTTGGATGACGTTATGGAAGGTGTAGATATTTTTCTAGGCTTATCCGCTCCACGTGTACTTAAACAAGAACACGTTAAACAAATGGCTGCCAATCCATTAATTCTAGCGCTGGCTAATCCTGAGCCAGAAATTCGCCCGGAGCTAGTCTACGAAGTGCGCCCTGATGCTATTATGGCAACTGGCCGTAGCGACTATCCAAACCAAGTGAATAATGTACTGTGCTTTCCTTTCTTATTTCGAGGCGCATTGGACGTGGGCGCAACCGAGATTAATGAAAGCATGAAGTTAGCGGCTGTCCAAGCTATTGCCGATCTGGCCACGCGGGAAACTTCAGATGTTGTTGTTTCTGCTTACGGTGGTGAAGCTTTCAGTTTTGGTCGTGAATACCTCATTCCAAAACCTTTTGACCCCCGCTTAATGACTATTATTCCACCGCGAGTCGCCAAAGCTGCAATGGAAACCGGCGTCGCAACACGTCCCATAGAAGACTTTGTAGAATACGAGCGCAAACTAGACAGTTTTGTATTCCGCTCTGGTTTAGTGATGAAGCCTATCTTTGAAATGGCAAAACACGAACCTCAGCGTATTGTGTTTGCAGAAGGTGAGTCCAAGCGTGTTATTAATGCAGTACAAATATTAGTCGATGATGGCATTTGTAAACCTATACTGCTGGGTAATCCAGCTAATATACAAGCCAATATAGAAAGCTATGGCCTACGCCTAAAAACGGGCATAGATATTGAAATCATTGACCCACGCAATAATCCCGATATTGAAAAGCATCAGAAAACTTATTACGCCTTAACCTGTCGTGAAGGCGTCACTCCCCCTTTTTCACAGCGCGTCATTTCATCACGCAACACCCCGCTGGCTGCTACAATGGTGCGTTGTGGCGATGCTGATGCAATGATTTGCGGCGTGGAAGGCTCTTATTTGTCACACCTTTACCATATTCGTACTTTATTGGGTATCCGCAAAGGGCTACAAAGCCTAGCCGCAGTTACCTTGCTCATCCTCAAAAAAGGCACATACTTTCTAACCGATACACATGTCAGTGCTGAGCCTAGCGCAGAGCAAATCGCGGACAATACTGCTCTGGCCGCAGAGTTAGTAGAGCATTTTGGTATGTCGCCCAAAGCAGCATTGCTGTCAGAATCCAACTTTGGCAGTCGCCAAGATCCTGGAGCTTTAAAAATGCGTGAAGCTTTAGCAATTATTCGCCAAAAATATCCTGATTTATTGGCTGAGGGTGAAATGCACGCTGATGCAGCCTTATCACAGGAAGTACGTGATCAATTATTTGAAAATGCAGCCTTTGAAGGTGAGGCCAATCTACTGGTTTGTCCAAACTTGGCAGCGGCCAATATTACTTACAATATGACCAAAATGTTGGCAGATGGCTTGCCCGTAGGTCCTGTATTATTGGGAGTGAATTATCCGGCACACATCTTGACCGAAAGTACTACCGTGCGGGGCATTGTGAATATGGCAGCCGTAGCCAGTTTGGATGCACTATGGCGTAAACAGACAAGTCTAAAAAATAAAATAATTACTCACTAAAATAATAAGCGCCTCTCTGCCCCTTTCCTCAAAGGAAAGGGGTCAAAGGCAAGTATCTTACAAAACATTTTTATAAAACACTGGCAACTCCATCAAAACCCACGCAACTTATCCAAATACTCCGGCAAGAAAAGTGAAATCTGTGGGATATACGTAATTAGCATCAAGAAGAACAGCATTAAGGCTAGCCAAGGCAGGACTGATTTAATAACCCAGCCCATACTTTTGCCGGTAATACCCGAGGTGACAAAGAGGTTCAAGCCCACCGGCGGCGTTAACATGCCTATTTCCATATTGACTACCATAATAATCCCTAAATGAATGGGATCAATTCCCAACTGTACCGCAATTGGAAAAAGGATAGGTGCCATAATTAATAGAATGGCCGAAGGTTCCATAAAATTACCAGCCGCCAACAGTAGCAAGTTTACAATCAGCAAAAATCCCCATACAGGCAATCCCCATTGCACAATCGTTTCTGCAATATGATGGGGGATACGCTCGGTTGTCAGTACATGAGCAAATAACATGGCATTGCCAATAATAAACAGCAACATAATGCTGACTTTGGCCGCATCCAATACCACCTTACGCACTTCTTGGTCACTTATAGACATCAATAGCACTTGTGGGAGCTGCCAAATGGCGCGAATAGCCGCCATTACTGTGCTTTCACCCTCTTTGCGCCACGGCTTATTTTTGAGAGGGCCAATATCACGATAGCCATAAACAGCAATTAGAAAAGCATAAACAGCAGCCACTGCGGCAGCTTCTGTTGGACTCGCAATACCGCCATAGATTGAGCCCAGCACAATAATAATCAGCATTAAACCACCTAAGGCTCGACCAAGGGTTATGCCTAATTTCTTGAAGCCGGGAAAAGCTAGGGATGGATAGTTTTTGACACGCGCTACCATATAAATAGCAACCATTAATAGCAATCCCATCATTAAGCCGGGAACAAAACCAGCTTCAAACATACGTGCAGCAGATACTTCCGTCGCAGAAGCATAAACCAGCATAACAATAGAGGGTGGAATCAAAATACCTAAGGTACCTGATGTGGTTATTACACCTGAGGCGAATGTCATGGGATAGCCCGCCCGTACCATACCGACTATGACAATAGAGCCAATAGCCGCAACAGTAGCAGGCGATGAACCAGACACTGCGGCAAACAGCATACAAGCCATGACCGAAGCCATCGCCAAACCACCTTTAACATGCCCTACTGCGGCAATAGCAAAATCGATTAAGCGTCTTGCCACCCCCCCAGTCGACAAAAATGCCGAAGACAAAATAAAAAAAGGAATGGCTAATAAGGTGTAATGCCCAGACTGTGATTCAAAAAACTTCAAGGCAATCGAAGCCAGTGAATCATTAGAGAACAGCAGAATGGTCGTAATACTGGCTAAACCCAGGGAAATAGCAATCGGCATTCCCAGGAAAATCAGTACAAACAATAAAGTAAACAGGAAAGTAATCGTCATTTATTAGCCTCCGCAACCACCTCTTGATGAGACTCGATTGCTTCACGAGCTTCGTCGTGCATACTGATCATTGTTTGATCGCCACGATAAATACTCAAGCCAATCAGGATTAAGCGAATCCCGATTAAGACAAAGCCAATTAGCAAAATACTGTGCGCCATCCACTTTTTAATAGGTATATCATTGAGCTCAATACCTATTTTGTAAATTTTACCCAAATAAACCCAAGAACCATAAATAAACAGGGCACAGTAGAATAAAGCAGCAGCCACCATCACTAAACCGATGATACGCTGTACTTCGGGAGAAAACTTTTTAACCAAAAAATCAACACCGATATGAGCACCTACCCGCAAACCGTAGGCAGCGCCAAATAAGACCATCCAAGCGGATAAATGTAAGGTTAATTCTTCAGCCCACATTACTCCTGTATGGAATCCAAATCGTAGAATCGTCTCGACAAACACCAACAGCGTCATGCTTACCAACAAAAGCGCAATGATATTTTCTTCAAGACGGTAAACCCAACGTTCTATCACCGTCTCCTCCTATAACCCACCAAGCCAAACAAGCCTGTATCTGGCTTTAAACCAGATACAGGGAATACTAATACGACTGTAATCATCTAGACAACTGGCAAAGCTTTACTCGCTTTCATTAGCCTTTAGCGCTGACTCAATCAAATCAGCACCAATCTTACCTTCAAACTCTTTCCAAACAGGCTTCATCGCTTCCACCCATTGCTGACGCTCTTCGGGTGTGAGCTGAATCACTTCAGAACGCTTGCTATCAATAATGGCTTGACGATCTTCGGCACTTTTTACCAGAGACATTTCATTGCCATAATTAACGGCTTCATCCATTGCCTTTTTTAATTCAGCACGCACATCATCAGGCAGACCATCCCAAAACTCACTGGAAGTAATGACCATATAATCCAAAATACCGTGGTTAGATTCAGTAATCGCTTTTTGTACTTCGTGGAATTTCTTGGAGTAAATATTTGACCAAGGATTTTCAGAACCATCAATCGCCTTAGTCTGCATGAGGGTGAAGACTTCAGAGAATGGCTTTTTGACCGGAATACCGCCAACAGCCTCAAATTGAGCCGCTAATACATCAGAAGACTGAATACGGAATTTCTTGCCTTTAGCATCAGCCGGTGTACGCAATGGGTCATTGGCAGACAATTGCTTCATACCATTATGTAAGTAGCCTAAGCCTAAATAGCCTTTATCTTGCATAGAAGACAATAAACGCTGACCTTCCTCACTCTTCTGGAAACGATCGACTGCTTCAATATCTTTGAACAGGAAAGGCAGATCGTAAACCAATAGCTCAGGATTATATTTCTGGAACTTGGACAAAGAAGGTGCAGCCAATTGCACATCACCCAGCAGCATGGCCTCCATGACCTTATCATCATCAAATAGTTGTGAGTTCGGGAAAACCTCAACTTTGATTTTACCTTTCAAAGCCTCATTGTTTTCCACTAACTCCTTGAATTTTTCAGCCATCAGGCCTTTAGGTGTGTTTTCTGCGACTACGTGAGAAAACTTGATGGTAATTTCTTCAGCTTGAGCAATAGCCGCAGAAAAGGCGAAAGCAGCCACGGCTGCCGCAGTGAGCAAAGATTTTTTCATGTTGAAACGCTCTCCAATCAATTAAACATAAAAATACATTAGCCGTTTACGAAAGAACTACACCAATGTATAGGTAAAACACAATTCCCTTATAAATCAGCCACTAAACACTATTAAGCTCTTTGATGAGTCTTGTCATAGGCGGACAGCCACCATGCTTTAATAACCTTAAATTAGTGGATTTCCACCCATTCAATCACAAACCACATCCATTGCCAATCATCAGCCCAAAAACACTTAACACATGCCAATTGTTAAACTCACAGCACTCCTTAATCTAAAAATAATGAAAACAAGATTATGACGCTATCTATCCTGATCTTTTTTGCTTTACTGCTAGGTGTGGTTCTTTGGGGTGTATTGCTCTACAACCAATTGATAATATTAAAAAACAGTGCATCAAAAGCGTGGAGTAATATTGATATATTGCTCAAACAGCGTAATGAAGAACTCCCCAAGCTAGTCGCGGTCTGTCGGGAACACATTCAGTACGAGCAGACTACGCTAGAGCGAGTGATGGAAGCTCGTAACCGCATAGCCAATGCCATACAAAATGATGATATGAATGCTTTGAATATGGCAGAGGATCAATTACGGATAGGTTTAGGCAATTTGTTTGCAGTGGCTGAAGATTATCCTGAACTCAAAGCCAGCAAATCCTTCTTGCAGTTACAGTCTCGAATTACTTTGCTGGAAGACAGCATTGCTGATCGACGTGAGTTTTATAATGATGCAGCCACCATTAATAATATTCGCATTAAACAATTTCCCGACTTAATCATTGCCAAAATGTTCAGCTTTCGCGCCTTCCGCTTGATGTCCTTTAACGCAACAGAAAAGCAGGATGTCAATGTGAGTGAGTTGTTCAACTCATGAGTCGCCATGGTGAATCAAGCTCGCCACTATCTGTATTGCTATCAGATTACCTGCCACTGGCTTATTTTGCTGATTTTCTCATGCCTCGGAAAAGCAAGCTCATTCATCTAGCAGCACAATTAAAGTCAATTCCATTATGGTTGCTATTATTTTATATCATTCAGCAGACTGTGGGTTTGAGCGGGTTATTTGTGCCCGCCATAATGTGTTTATACCTATCACTAGAGCATTATCGCCGTTACCGCCTCATTGTTGATACCCCCACAACCCACCTCAGTACTGGAGCACAAGGTTATGTAGAATTACATGGAATGGCACGCCTGTTAGAAAATGAAACTTTTCGGGGGCGCTTTAATTTGCCACCGACGGTTTGGATGCCTAGTGTTTGTACCACTGAACCTTTTATTCTGGATGATGGTTACGGTACTTGCTTACTATACCCAAACAAAGCGGAAGTATTTGTTAGCAATTCAAACAATCACCACAATGTAGCCGCTATTTTTGCAGGGCAAATGTTGTATGTATTAGGTGAATTACGCACCAGCTCAGGCGTTAATGCTCAAACGGATCTCCATTTACGGACTAGCCAAATACTGTCTCAATGGAAACAACAGCCTCATATTTTATTAGAAGGCTATGATAGAGATAGTAATGGCAAATTAGATCCTGAAGAGTGGGAAACTGTCCGCCAACAAGCGCTTGAACAAGCCAAAACAGATATACAAGAAGATCAATTACAAACGGCAACACATGTTATTGATCAACCAACAGGCAATCGCTTATTCATGATTACGAATATCCCTCCCGATCGCCTTCAATTACGTTATCAGATAGCCAGCAATATTTACCTGCTACTTTGGCTCATACTCATGGCGATTGCTTGGACAGCACGATAAGGTAAAAATACAGCGCACTGACATTGGATGTTTCCTGCCGCGATTCGTTATACTTTAACAAATCGTAAACGCCTGAATTCGGGCAGGAGAACCCTATGCGCACCTATTATTCCTATTTCACTGGTTTGCTCAGTACAACGGTGACGTTAACTACACTTTTTTTGATCAGCCCAGCCGCATGGAGCAATGAAAATTCGGCAGAAACCGCTCAACCCCCCAGCTTCTTTAATATAGGTGGTCCAAATAAGCGACCCAACTATGTAAACTTCAACGGTGCAGCAAACTCGAAAGCCGCTACGCCAACAAATTCATCCCCACAAATACCAAATCCCGAACTATTCACAAAATCAGCTAACCCGAATGATACCGTGCGTGAGCACCCTTTTCGCCTATTTGGAGGAGCTAATAATATCCAAACCCCCCCACAACAGTCCAAAGCCCATACAAACGCAAATTCTGTTGCGCCACCGCAAAATCCCAACCCTGCACTATTTACAAAATCAGCGAATCCTAACGATACTGTGCGTGAACACCCTTTTCGGCTTTTTGGTGGCAGTAACGGTAGTAGCGATCCGATTGCCCCTCAACAGCAGACTAATGCTCCCGCCCCGACAGCGAATGCACCAACAAGTGCAAGTGCAACTGCATCAACACCACCCGAGATACCTGATCCAGACTTATTTACCCAACCCGCTAACCCCAATGATACGGTACGCGAGCATCCTTTCCGACTATTTTAATCAGTCATTTAACAATCATTAAAAATGATTAATGATAAGCCTTTTCAATACGTTCACGGGTGATCAGACCATAAATATGACCACCCGGTTTACGGTGCAGATAAAGCGCTTCTGCGCCTGTTTTAATAGCTTCGTCTAAAGCATCTTGCAAACTAGCTCTCACCGAAATAGCTGCTAGTTGTAGGCGTTTACCCGGAATTTCAGTTAAAACCACTTTTTCAGCTTCAGGGTGTTCTTCCATAAAGCTTTGCACATCTAGCGAACGCACCATTTCACGAGGCATACGATCACTGTCAGTGATGAGTAGCCATTGAAAATTACGGTTTACCAAAAACTCGGCGGTTTCACGTGACAGCATGTTTTCACACAAATGAAAGCTACGATTCATTAAACTAGCAGCACCTATCATGCGCAGGCGCTGCATAACCGGACTACTAGAATGATCCAAGCCTCTTGCCCACAGCAAACTGAGAAATAAAGAATCGTGTCGAAAAATCACTTTATTCGTTAAACTGGCAGAAACAATGGCCAACATGCCAGGCAGAATAATACCCGCATGTCCAGCCAGCTCCATGACAGCGGTTAAACCCGCCAAAGGCGCTTGCAAACTGGCTGCAAACATTGCTCCCATACCTAATACTGGATACATGCGTGGTTCGGTTGGAATCAAAACAGGGATATGACTGGAGTAAATCAGCACTACCCAAGCACCACCTGCAATGCTACCAATAAACATTAATGGCCCAATCACCCCACCTGGCATGCCTAAACCCAAACTAATTACAGTTGCCATAAACTTAGCCAGTAAAATCCAGCCCAATAATTCCAGACCAAGACTAGCATCCATAACCTGCTGCACTGTGTCGTAACCAATTCCCATAGATTGTGGCATCCACCAACCCAACAAGCCCATCAATAAACCTGCTAACAAGAAACGCCACCAAACAGGCCAAGGCGAAGTAAGCCGCGTAATATGCAACAAAAGCGTATTGAACAGTGCCGATAAAATACCGATACAAATCCCCAATAATACGACCAAAGACCAGTCATATCCCATGACGGTAGTGCTCAATTCCACTTGGAAAAATAGCTCACCTTCCAAAAAAGCTAAGGAAGTATAAGTACCCGTGACCGCAGACAAAATAATGGGCACAAAACCCTGTACGGTATACTGCTGTAAAATCACTTCCATTGCGAAAATAATGCCCGCTAATGGCGTATTAAAAGAAGCACCAATCGCTGCCGCAGTACCACAAGCCACCAGTGTACGGGTACTGTTATTGGGTAGCTCTAAGTTTTGTGCTACCCAACTACCACTGTATGCCCCCATGTGAACATTCGGACCTTCGCGTCCTACGGAATAACCACTCAAAATCGCTAAAGCAGCACCCGTAAACTGCACCAGCATATTGACCCAAGGCATACGACCTTGGTGGTACTGCATGCGTTCAATCACATGCAAGATTCCTACCTGACGTTTTTGGGGAGCAAGATAGTGAAAAATACCCCCCAATATCACAGCACCGAGCATAGGTAATATAAAGCGCATGCTAGGTGCTAACGATTCAAAATCATCGGCTTGGCCAGAAGTAGCAAGATATGACTGGGCAAAATCAAGTAGCATCCGAAAAGCTACAATAATCAACCCAGTAAGAACACCGGTTGCTACGGCTAATAGTGACATCAGCATAATGGCTTCTGGATTTGCCAAACGTAAACGCAACTGGTCGAATTGATTGTTGATGGACTCTCTCAGACCTAACACCTCAAGCTCCTTGCCATAAACTTTTAGCAGTATAAAGCAATCCTGCGTAGAACAAGCATAGACTCAGCTTGTATACTGCCACCAATCACCACCCTTTAATCACATTAATCAATCTAAAAGGAGATCCCACTATGATGGTTAGGTTTGAAAGCAAAGCGGGTTCTGGTTTTTCCATGTTCGAAAAGGATGCCAAGCACATGCTGGAGCTGATGGGTCATAGCGGTACAATACCCAGTGCTATTCGCGGCGAGGATGTGGCAGCAGTGCTGCACAAGTTTCAAAACGCCTTACAACAAGCTAGTCAACAAGAAAATGCTACTCTTAAAGAAGAGGAAGAACAAGAAGATAACCCGCGCAGAATACGCTTAGACCAACGCGCTTACCCTTTACAACAACTCTTAGAAGCTGCCGCTAAACAAAAAGAAAATGTGCTCTGGCACTACGACAACTCGCCACTCTAAATCCCAAACCAAGCTATGCGTTACAAACCTCAAGGATTCCAGCGCATAAAATTTGCTAATAATTGCAAACCATCCCGTGATGATTTCTCAGGGTGAGCTTGTATGGCAAAGATATTATCGCGTGCCAGTGCAGTCGCATAGCTTATGCCGTATTCTGTTTCCCCGCTGACTAAAGTCTCGTCTTTTGCTTGCACATAATAACTATGCACAAAATAAAAACGTGCTCCATCCACAATCCCTTCCCATAGCGGGTGGGGTATTTTTTGCCATATTTGATTCCAACCCATTTGCGGTATCTTTAATCGCTGTTCATGCACGTCTCCAAAATAGTAAACGCTGCCTGCATAGATGCCCAAGCAATCAACACCACCATTTTCTACTGAATGTTCCATCAATACTTGCAAGCCCATGCAAACCCCTAAAAAAGGTTTAGTCATAGCGACTTCTTTGACCACTTCAGCCAAACCTCGTGTTTGCAATTCACGCATACAATCCCGTGCAGCACCTTGCCCGGGGAAAACAATTCGATCAGCCTGACGAATGCTTTCTGGATCAGAAGTAATACTGATTGTTGTACCTTTGGGAGCAACATGCTCTATAGCCTGACGCACTGAGTAGAGATTACCCATGTTGTAATCAATAATAACAACACTAGCCATTACAACACGCCTTTGGTTGAAGGCATCATACCTGTCATACGTGGATCAAGCTCAACTGCCACACGTAACGCACGTCCGAGAGCCTTGAAAACAGTTTCAGCAATATGATGAGCATTACGTCCCCGCAGATTATCAATATGCAAGGTAATGAGGGCATGATTCACAAAACCTTGGAAAAATTCATGGAACAAATCCGTATCGAACTTACCAATATACGAGCGCTTATAATCAACGTGATGCTCAAGACCCGGGCGACCAGAAAAATCAACAACGACTCGTGATAAAGCCTCGTCCAATGGCACATACGCGTGACCATAGCGCCGCACTCCTTTCTTATCGCCCATAGCTCCGGCAAATGCCTGCCCCAAAGCAATCCCTATATCTTCAACACTATGGTGATCATCAATATGGTGATCGCCTTGACAACGAATATCCAAATCAATTAGGCCATGCCGCGCCACTTGATCCAGCATGTGCTCCAAAAAGGGAATACCTGTATCAAAGCTGGATTTGCCAGTACCATCCAGATTAATTTCAACAAGAATACGGGTTTCAAGCGTATTGCGCTGAATATTGGCAATGCGATCACTCATATTTACAAAAACCTATGGGAACTCATCAGTAAGGCCGCTCATTTTAACATATCAACCAGCCAGATCAGGCTTACATTCTTCAATACAGACTTGCTGTTGTTTAAGCTTTAGCGCCAACTTGCCAGTCAATATCTGTTCAAAAAGTTCATTCAATAAACTACCTCGCCAATCGTCTCCCAAACGCTGTCGACCTTCGATCAACATTTTTTCCACTTGAGCACGAGTAGCCAATATTTGTGGGGAAATATTATTTTCTAAGGCTTGTTGATTAACGACTACCATCAATAAATCAGCAACCAAAGCCAGTTCAGCATCCAATTTGCGGCGGCGCAATAACTCAGGCCATGCTTCTGGTGGTAAAGCTTGGGCATTATTTATCAAACTTAACCAAACTGAACTATGCTGCTCAATCTGTTCACGAGTCAGACCGCGAATTTGCTGGAAATCCTTTTCTTTACAAATTTTTATTCTGGCCATATCAATTAAGACATCATCTGATACTAACCAACGACGTGGCAAGTCCTTAGCAATCGCCTGCTGCTCACGCCATGCAGCCAACTCCCGCAAAACGGCTAATTGTTTCGACCTAAGTAGTTGTACGCCTTTCACCTTTTTCCAACAAGAGTAAGGATCAGGATCATACTGGGCAGGGGCAGTTAAATGCTGGAAAGATTTTTGTAACCAAGATTGTCGCCCTGATATAGCCAAACGCTGCTGTAAGATCGGATAAATCTTCCTGAGATAACGCACATCATCAATGGCATATTCCAATTGCCGTTGATTCAATGGTCGTCTTGACCAATCTGTGCGAGATTGTGATTTATCCAGTTGAACGCCTAATAGTTCCTCTACCAAACGCGCATAGCCTAATTGATCACCTAAACCCAAAACAGCCGCTGCAATCTGGGTATCAAATACTGGTGCAGGTACTTTATTACCCTGATGGTACAAAATTTCTAAATCTTGCCAAGCAGCATGAAAAATTTTTAGGTATTTGGGATTAGCCAGAAAATCAAAAAGACCCGACAGATCCTCTATACTTAAAGGATCAATACAAACCAGCTTTTCTGGGCTAGCTAATTGAATAAGGCACAAGCGAGGGTAATAAGTTTTCTCCCGAATAAATTCAGTATCAATGGCTAGCCATTCACTAGCAGCCAACTGTTGTAGCAATTCAGCTAATTTAGTTTGTGTATCGACGTAATCAAACATTCCGAAAAATCATAAAATATCTATTGTAACGCTATTCTAGCTTAGCCGTATAATTTAGTATTTAATTATATATTAAATCAATTTAATCAATAGCTTAGCTTATGAACATATTGACTTTTGAAGAGATAGCACTAGAATGGCTTTTCGAGTTGATCTAATTTTATTAGGCATTCTCATTCCTCAGCCGCTAGTGAGGATTGCTGCTGCGATGCAAAAGTAAAAGTCGTGGCCTGTTTAGGCTCGGTACAAATAGGATTGGTCGAGCCTGTATTAACTTGTATTAACGCTAGTGCAAATTATTATTCGTTGATTAAACTATCTAAATGTGAACTAATGGCGTTCGCTGCGTTGCGCGTCGCGCCATCGCCGATAATACCTTCGATTAAAGCTTTTCTGCGTAAACCGGCCAGATAACGAATTAATAATAGGCCATCCTGCTCAGCACTGACGACACCATTACCATCAATATCGTAATAAGCTTCCATCTCCCATAGTGACTGTTCCAGCTCAGCAATATCAGTGTTCAGTGAGTCTATTGATAGATTTTGGATAAGTGCTGTACCTCTATCACCGCGCATGTATCGAGCAATCATAATGCCATCCAGCAATGCTTGCGGACGTAGTTGTCGATTATTGACTGCGTGAAGTGTTAGTGAATCTGAGGCCAGCCACGGCTTAATATCGGGATAAAACCGTTCCAAACGAGAAAACTCATCCGGCTCATTCGGTCTGCTGCAACTGGATGCACCGCCCAATAAAGTACCTTTCAAGTAGGCTATACCATCCTGTTTGATCCATAGCCCCGCACCACTACTTCCAGGTTCAGTGACTCCCTCATTCCATTGCACTTGGGCAAAATTACCCTGTAGATCGGCTGTAGATTCATAAAAAAGGGGTGAGGAAAAAGTAGCTTTTACAAACTGTTTGAAATAGCCACTACTATAAACTTTGGGTCGTTTGACGGTGTGATGTAATGCTGTAACCCTTGTTTCTGACTTTAGCCGATCTAAACTCCACGCAGCCAGTACTACCCCAGAAGGGGGGGATTGTTTTAATTTCAATAAACTGCTATCCAATTCGGTACGGGTAGCTAATAGCTCCGCTCCACCACTAGTTTGTATAAAAGTCGCGTCTCCTGCACCACAGCTACTATCTCGATAAAACCAGAAAAACTCCATGCTATTGGCTTTGTTCTGGTGATTAATACAGTGTGATGCAGTGATCATATAAGGCACTTGGTCTGACGGGTCTTCATCCGCTAATAGCGTACCGGTACACATAAAACTGTCACCTTGCTCATCAGTAAACAAATACTGAGCAACCGCTTTAGCCGTTTCCTGCCAATCACTAGAAGCACATGCAACCCCCAAACTACAACTGCTTAAGCTAGACAAGGTAGCTGACTTAAACTTAGCCTGAGCCAAATCATAGTCAAGGTGTGACAGCGTAGGAATACGCAAGTGTAAACGAGAAGGCAAGACATCTGTTGGCAAAAAAATCTCTATTCCGATGGTATTACCTGACACAAACGGTGACCATAGTTCCAAACCAGACTGACTCACTTGCGGATCATAAAAATCCTTTGGCGTAAATAGACCCAATACTTGCTGCTTAGAGGGCTGGTAAAAACGAATTTCCATACCTGCTGGTAAAGTAGAACCTTGTAACAGCACCCGCAAACCCGTCGCCCCAGCAGAAACAAACTCGTGTCGCGCTGCCTGACCACCGCTCACTGTTTGCCATTGCCAATCCTTCCAGTCGGGTAATTCAGGTAAATCACGTTGAATACCTACTTGAAAAGCTTTTAATTTACCCCCTGTATTTAATAAAGGCTTTAAGTGCTCTGTAGACGGTTCTGGTAATTTAGTAGCCTTAACTAACTCAATCCTTTGGTTACGCGCAGCCAAACGTGGCCAACTCATTTTTAAAACAGGGGCTTTTGCGGTAGAAACAGGTGCTTGGTAAACCTCAGGTGTGACGGTAGCCTGAACAGTAGTATTGCTTAACACCCAACAAATAAGCAGCCTATATAGATACTTGGAAAAACGTGTGACGCTCATAATGTTTTACCTAGCTGCATTAATCTATGCTTGCAATCAAAAATATAAGCTCCCAAAACTAGACTGACACTCAGCAACAACAACATCCACTCATCTGAGACAGGAATAGCTTGAGCAATATACTTCTCATTTTGGGTATTAGAAATCATCTGTTGCTCGCTAGATTGAGTAGAGAATTGTACAGGTGTAGTCACAAAATCTTCATTATTATCAGCTAATGCAGCCACACTTACTTTTATAGAACTGTTGCCTACAAAATCATCTATAACGCTGAATTGCATTTGCAGTAACTGAAAAGGCTGGGGCGCACTCGGCCACCGAGCATTAATATCAATCCAACTTACAATAAAAAAACTATCTGTTTGAAGATCGTTATCTAAGTCATCATTATCCGCCATAGGTTCGCCGGGTGGCTGAAACCCTTCCTGATAAGCATTGATGTGCTGTGGTAATAAGGCTTTGGAATCATAATGAATACGTAGAGATAAACCGGCTGTTTGGTTTGGTGTTGGCGATTCAGTAAAGTAGTTCAATGTATAATGCAGCGGCTGGCCTAGTGACAAAGTCAATGAAGTCTTTTCCGCTTCTACAAAAAAGGCTGCTTGAGCAGGCAATATACATAAATAGGCCAAATAAAGCATTGGCAATCGGTTTAGCAAAGCAATCATAGCCGGATAAGTTATTTTTATTAATCAACAAATAATGCCGCGCTCAGCTTAACAGAATCATACTAGGTTTGCAGAGCTTAACGACAAACAGGTAGGCTCGTTACCCCTACAGGATGCCCTCATTGCTTGCAGCCTACCAGTGTACGGTTTAACCCGTTTTTCTTTTAGCGTTTATTATACGGGCAGTGACAGTAGGGAGATTGACGTGCGAGAATCACCACTTTTGGCAGGAGGATCTTAGCTTGTGATGAATGCAAAAATGATAGATGGCAAAGCGGTCGCCGCCAAGGTGCGTCAAGAAGTCAAACAAGCCATCGAACAGCGTTTGGCTATAGGCAAGCGCCCCCCAGGTTTAGCCGTTATCCTGATCGGTAATGATCCGGCCTCGCAAGTGTACGTAAATCATAAACGCAGCGCCTGTGCGGAAGTAGGTATAGCGTCGTACTCTTACGATTTGCCGTCAGAAACCACACAATTTGAGCTATTGCAGATTATAGATCGTTTAAATGCCGACTATACCGTCGATGGTATTTTAATACAATTGCCACTACCCAAGCATATTGATACTTCCTTAGTCATTGAGCGTATTGACCCAGGTAAAGATGTCGATGGATTCCACCCTAGCAATGTTGGCAAGCTGGCCTTGCGTATTCCCTGTTTGCGTCCTTGTACACCGTTTGGTGTGATGCGTTTGATTGAGTCAGAAAATGAAATAGTCAGAGGCAAGCATGCTGTGATTGTTGGCGCTTCCAATATTGTTGGACGACCAATGGCACTAGAACTATTGCTGCAAGGCGCTACGGTGACGGTTTGTCATCGTTTTACGCCGAATTCTGCCACTTTAGCAAGACAGGCGGATATTGTGGTGACTGCCGCCGGTAAGCCCGGCTTGATTACAGCCGATTGGATTAAGCCCGGTGCAATGGTATTGGATGTGGGCATTAATCGCCTAGAAAACGGCAAGCTAGTGGGCGATGTTAATTTTGAGTCGGTTAAAGAAAAAGCAGGCTGGATTACGCCTGTACCAGGTGGTGTGGGACCGATGACGGTAGCTATGTTAATGCAAAATACGCTATATGCTTGTGAGAAGCATCAGTTCTAATCTTTGCATATTAAACATAAAGGCATCCTTGGCGATGCCTTTATGTTAAGTATTAAATAGCCCGAGTTGTTTTTAAAGAGCTTTTTAGCGAGGCTGAGCCGCTAGCTCATTCAAGACAGCAGCCGGTAAAGC